>Ga0041059_1001000_pt1 | contig 22424 bp, 11 predicted proteins | sample AraColnosormetaG_FD_56232 | JGI IMG/M metagenome (GOLD analysis project Ga0041059, IMG submission 56232) | Arabidopsis roots microbial communities from North Carolina, USA - Col MF nosort | ecosystem: Host-associated > Plants > Roots > Unclassified | place: USA: North Carolina | collected... | reverse complement strand
ACAAAAAAAAAAAAAAAAAACAATACCGCAAATACGACAAAAGAGCATAAAATTAATGACATTAACGAAATGAGAACGCTCCGATGGTAAAAGTCACGACGAAAATTTTGATGTTGCCACGAGGAAACTTTTGATGTTGCCACGAGTGAACAGCGATCTGAAATCAACTCTCAAACTTTAGAAAAAACGGTGCTTACACTCTAACAAGACTACTTGCAATGGAGGTGTTGAATAATTATTCAACTGTTTAATTAATAGAAAGGGGGTGTTGAAAACTGAAAAAACCAACGTGGATTTTAGGGTGTTGAATCTGTATAACATGTTGAATTATTATTTTTTGGGCTCATGTATGCCACATGTCACTATTTTATTAGATGGTGTGTTTCACACACTCAAAACGAAAATAGAGGGTTTTCTATTATTATTTTTCCGATAAAAATAATAAATTATTGTGAAGCTGACACTGGTTATATTATTATTTGAGATTTTAGAGATTTTTATCTCAGGCCTATCTATCTACAATCAATTATTATGTAGCAAATAGTTTTAAAAAAAAATATTTATATGAATATCCATAACTATTGAAGCTCTATAAAAAGAAACTTAGTTCATTTCATTTAGACACATACAAAAAAATATCATTTCTATCATAATTTTCTTATTATCCTCAAAAAACTTTTGCTTTTATTTTTAATTTGATTTTTATAAAATAGATATCAATAATTATTATTAATATGCTATCACAAAAAAATAAATATATATGTAAATATAAATTATAAAATAATAATTGTAGGTTAGAGTGTTGAATTTTATTAAAAGAAATTATTGTAGTGTTTAAAAATTATGTTGGAAGAAAGAGAAGATGATGTGGAATAAAGAGAAGATGATGTGGAGTGTTAAAAAGTGAAAAAGAAGGATGTTGAATAAATTTGCCATTGCAAATAGCCTTAGTTAAAATAAAGTTGATATATCTAAAAAAAGCAAAACACTTTTCTAAACCAAACAATCTTCTATTCAATCGCGTTAGTTACACTCTAACTTAGTTATAATAAACGAAAACAAAACAGCATATGAGTTTTAAGAGCATTTATGCTCTGTTTTGGGCTGTAATAACTTTATTTTCCCTTTTTATCAGTATTTTTACACTTGATTTTTTCATAATGAAATATTAGACTGCAAAAAAAAAAATTAAAATAAATTTTTCTTCTTAATTCGCCAGTTAAAGATCAAAAATAACATGAATATGGAAAACATCATATTCATTGATTGTGAATTTTTTTGTTAGCTAGTTAGTTAAACTAGGAACTATGAAAGTTTTGTTTTCGTAAATTTACAAAAACAAATATTAATTATGACAAAAATTGATTTCAAATTCTCTCTTTGTCATCTATCGTCTGCCATTATCTTTCACTAATCACAATGCACAACTCAAATTTTTTGGAGTGTTTAAAATAGATAATGCAAACAAAGAATCTACCCAAATCGATTTGATATTAATTGAATGAATCTCTTGATCTTCGAATTGAATTACACTCTAACTTGTCTTTTTTTGGTTAAATGTGAAAGTTTATTTTTAAACTTTCACCGAACACAGAGAAACAGAAAACCAAAAACTATACCGCAAATACAACAAAACAGCATAAAAGTTAATGACATTAACGAAGTGAGCACGCTCCGATGGTAAAAGAAACGAGGAAACTTTTGATGTTGCCACGAGTGAACCGCGATCTGATACGAGCTCTCAAACTTTTTTTGTTACTCTTGATCTTCAAATGGAATTACACTCTAACTTTTCTTTTATTGGTTAAATGTGAAAGTTTATTTTTAGTTTTTCACCGAACACAAAGAAACAAAAAACCAAAAACTACGCCGCAAATACGACAAAAAAGCATAAAAATTAATGACATTAACGAAATGAGCACACTCCTATGGTAAAAGTCATGAGGAAACTTTTGATGTTGCCACAACTGAACCGCGATCTGAAATTAGCTCTCAAACTTTGGAAAACGGTGCTTACACCTCTAACTAAGTTAAAATAAAATGTATATATATGAACAAAAACAAAACACCGTTCTAAACCAAATAATCTTAGATTCAATCTCGGTGGTTACACTCTATCTTAGTTATAATAAACGAAAACTAAACACCATATGAGTTTTAAGAGCATCTATACTTTGTTTTGGGTGCAATACCTTTGTTTTTCCTTTGCATCTGAACTTTTACTTTTAGTTTTTTAATAATGAAATATTAGAGTGCAATAAAAAATTAATAAAAATATGAGATAAATTTTTCTTCTTATTTCGCCTGAAAAATACCATAATGACATTAATATGGAAAACATCATATTCATTGATTGTGAATTATTTTGTTAGCTAGTTCGTTCAAATAGGGACTAGGACCTATAGAAGTTTTGTTTTCTTAAACTTACAAAAACAATTATTAATTGTGAAAAAAATTGATCTCAAACTCTCTCTTTGTCACCTATTACTTCCCATTATCTTTCACTAATCACAATGCACAACTCAAATTTTTTGGATTTTTTAAAATAGATAATGCAAACAAAAAATTCACCCAAATCGATTTGATATTAATTGAATGAATCTCTTGATCTTCAAATTGAATTACACTCTAACTTTTCTTTTCTTGGTTAAATGTGAAAGTTTATTTTTAGACTTTCAACGAACACAGAGAAACAGAAAATAAAAAACTATGCCGCAAATATGACAAAAGAGCATAAAATTAATGACATTAACGAAATGAGCACACTCTGATGGTAAAAGTCATGATGAAATTTTTGATGTTGCTACGAGGGAACCGCGATCTGAAACCAGCTCTCAAACTTTGGAAAAACGGTGCTTACACTCTAACTTAGTTAAAACAAAATTTCTATATCTAAACATAAACAAAATACCGATCTAAACCAAATAATCTTAGATTTAATCGCGGTGGTTACACTATACCCTAGTTATAAAAACAAAAACTAAACACCATATGAGTTTTAAGAGCATCTACGTTTTGTTTTGGGTGCAATAGCTTTGTTTTCCCTTTGCCTCTGTACTTTTACTCTTGGTTTTTTAATAATGAAATTTTAGACTGCGATATAAAATTTACTAAAAAATGAGATAAATTTTCTTCTTAATTCGCCTAAAAAAGATCAAAAATGACATGAATATGGAAAACATCATATTCATTGATTGTGAATTTTTTTGTTACCTACTTAGTTAAATTATGGACTAGGGACTATAGAAGTTTTGTTTTCGTAAACTTTCAAAAACAAATATTAATTGTGACAAAAATTGATTTCAAAGTCTCTCTTCGTCGTCTATTACCTCTCATAATCTTTCAATAATCGCAATGCATAACTCAAATTTTTTGAAGTGTTTAAAATAGATAATGCAAACAAAAAATTCACCCAAATCGATTTGATTTTAATTGAATGAATCTCTTGATCTTTAAATTGAATTACACTCTAACTTCTCTTTTTTGGATAAATATAAAAATTTAGTTTTAGATTTTTCATCGAACACATAGAAACTGAAAACCAAAAACTATGTCGCAAATACGACACGTGAAATTTTTTGATGTTGCCACGAGTGAACCGCGATATGAAACCAGCTCTCAAATTTTGTAAAAAACAGTGCTTACACTCTAACTTAGTTAAAATAAAATTTATATATCTAAACAAAAACAAAACACTGTTCTAAACCAAACAATCTTAGATTCAATCGCGGTGATTACACTCTAACTTAGTTTTCTAACTTAGTTATAATATATATATATATTATATATATATATATATATAAACGAAAACTAAACACTATATTAAACCAAACCATCTTAGATTCGATCAAAACCAAAATTCAATATATACTATTTTCATTTAGAAAAAGACAGAAAACCTTTATCTAAAAATTGAAGGATTTTTTTATACCATCGCATTAAAAGGAAAAAGATAGCATCCAAAATCCAAAAATAAATAAAAAACATGATTACCTCAACGCTTCACAAGACCACACATCCATGAAAATGTCACAGATTCATAACCTCAACCTGAGATTCCTCATTCTTAAACCCCAAACCTCCCAAATTCTATCGAACCTTCACAAAGCTCACAAAAATGGAGGTCGAAGGCAAAGGAGGAGAAGCTGGAACCACCACCACAACCGCACCTCGGAGATTCGCACTTCCGGTGAACGCGGAAAACAAAGCAACACCTGTCCGACTATTTTCAGTCGCTAAACCTCACATGAGAGATTTCCATGTCTCATGGTTTCAATTCTTATCAAAAGAATCTATCGTTCTTTACTTATACGTGTCTTCTCTTCTCTACCAAAATCATACAAACAACATCACTTATAAGAATGTAAGAAAGATACAATAATTAAAAAAATTAAAAACAACGTTAATAAATAATGTTGCTACTACAATAATGAAATTTGTTGGTTGTATGATCATTGGTCGTAATTTTTGTGTATCGTGTGGCTTACTCATCACTCCATATCTCTAAGGCTTTCACTAGTCAACCACAGCTTCTTCTGGACAATGAATACAACATTGTCTGAATCTTGATCTGAATCTGAGTCTGTCTTGGTACCTACTTCTTCCCAATGCAATGCCTTTAGATACTTCTTCACAAAATCCACCACTCTTTGTTTATCCCTTATGATTATAAACCCGCTCGGGCGCAGTATTCGATCCATCTCCAGTAACAAATCCACTTCACTACATCCTTTTTTCTTGATATCCGATATAATATCCCAAGCATGGAGGAGATCATATGTCCTTGGATATGTCGAGAATGCTTCACACCTGTGGTACATTCAAAAACATGCTAAAAATTTCAAATTCGGTGTAGAAATAATGTGTCATTTCGAAAATTTAAGTATAAAAACTGACCAGCTATGAACCGCGCCCATTAAACCTCTGTCATATATCAGTTTAAGCGTGTTAGGTCCGTCCTCAGGAACAACATTCATTACCCAGACATCTTTTTCTTTCAGAGCAGCAGCAAAAGAGCCCATGCTTGCTTTCATGTCCATTATGTTCCTCACTGTATCTGATTCGATTCTTGGACTCAAGAGATCCCAATAAGTATCTACTCTCTGCCTCCAAAGTTCCTGTATGAATAAGAAACATATGATGTGACTTAATAGCCCATGGTCTTAGTTTGTCAGTTGCAATAAACAGAGAAGTTATGGGTTTCTATATACCGTGTCCTTCTCAAACATGCCCGTTGAATATCCAAAATCAGCAAGTCTGGGAGGAGGAGAGGTTAACCGAGCTGGCCATGGAGCTAATCCACTTCCCTTGGTTTTGTGGTCATCTAAGACAACCCCAAAAAAGAGTTCAGAGGAAATATACGCTGTTATTGAAAAGCGAGAAGAAGCTTGAAAACTTACGGTCACTGTAAGAAGTAATGCAAGCTTCCATGTTTACGCCCCACACAGCATCAGGGTCATTATCAGAACGGCAAAGAGGAGGCTGAGTTCCAGGTTCTCTTTCTAGATAACAATCATTTGTCAAAGGTTTCTGCCAAATAACAGTTTGATTCCTTTTTGCCGCGATCTTCCAACACATGCGCTCCACAAGAGCACTCATTTCTCTCCAGATTCTAAGATCCTCTTCATCTTGTGCATATGCCTCTGGAGATGAATATGCAAAATAACCACCAGGTCTAAGTACTCTGTCTAGCTCGAGAAGAAGAATCCCGTCTCTTTGTAGCCAATCGATTCTGCAACGTGAACAGTGAGAAAGTTCAAAAGATCTGCTTGGGTATGGGAGCCTCTTTGTCCCTAAAACACCGAGGGAGGCAGGAATCCCTCTCTCAAGAGCAAATTGGATTTGGTTCTGATGCACATCATTTGGAGCCAAGGACATTGTGAGAATATCCGATGATAAAAGATAACCTCCAAAACTCGCAACACCACAACCAACATCGAAAACCGTCCTTAGCCTTCCACCGTTGTTCAGCACGTTGTTAGGATAGTTAAGCATCTGAAAAATTTCCAAGAATACAATTAGCAAATGAAAGAATAATATACGTTCTCTTGTACAAACACCAAGTGTAACTTCCTTACATTTGCCATCGATGCAATATACTTATCAGCACCATAATGAAAATGTGTGCCTCCACCAGGGAAATTAATCTTATCTCCTTTGACAACCATCCAGTTTTGGTCAGACTTCTCATGTGCAAGATGAGTATGAGGTATGTTCACTTTCCACACTTCATCTCTGCTTTTTGGCCATTTAATCGGAACCTAAAACATATTGGAAGAGAAAACAGTTATGTCATCGTAACTAATCATATCGATAAAACTGTATAACATATCGATAGACACCTTATATCCATTAGGAGGCGGAATCAAGCAATTGAATCGTCTCTCAGGAGGAGGACAATGACGTTCATAATGCTCCATCAAAGACAAATCCAGCTTCAATCTCATTTGGTATATAAGATTCCTATCTAAGCAAGGAATAAGCTCCGAATGTCGATCATCACACACCTTCGTAAAAAACAAACACATTAACATATACCACTTGAACATAACCATCATTGAGAAAACACTCAAGAAGACTCACAGGAAAACTTCTCGGAGTGAAACCATCATCAACACCAAATGAGCTAGAAGTGTCATCCTGTTTAGTATCATCATCATCCCCACCTAACCCGAGTTTTCTCCCGTATTCGATAGCCGATGCTCTATGATCAGAAGAGCCGTAGAACAGATATACGAAAACAAGAACTACCGCTGCAACGCAAACCAAAGCAATCACCCGCTTCTTTTGCCCTCCATCTGATCTTCCTTTCATTGCCTTCTTATTTGAGATAAAGCCAAACGGAGACCCAACGTTCCGAGTTAAAGGATGCAGACTACTAAGTGAAGACTTCAGCTTTAAAAATTGATGATTTCTCACTAGTTACAGATATTTGAATCTGTTCTATATATATATAAAAAAAGACAATGCTTAGTATCTGTAAGAATAGTAACAAAAAGAACACACGCACATATACCAATCTTAACCACACACAAAAAAAGAGAAATGTGGTCTACTACTACTCACTTAGAGAAACTAAAGTATTCAATTATCAACACTAGCAAAGAATCTGGATTTTTAGGATATAAAAGCACTCAATTCACAAAACAGTTGATTCCTCACTGTTCTGTTAGAATTTGGTGTGTTTGTTATTAAGTATTTGGTCCGAATCTTTGCACGAGGAATCAACTACAATTTCCCAGAATAAGAACAGATCTGGTGTGAGAATGAAACAGAACAGGATCGACCCATAAATACATTATCCACTGGTGTATCAATCAAACGATAGGATTTAAAAATCATAAAAGAAGCTTATAAACAACGAATTCAAATCTACCACAGTAATAATGATAGACAAAGCCTCACAGAGCACAACCGATTCGTATCTCAAAATTGAAACTTTAAACAAAACAGCGAAACCCAGAAAGATCAAAAGAAGGGACTTACACAACCCAAGTAAAGGTTCTAGATTTGGAAGAGACAATGACAGATCTCAAAGGCAAAAAACCGCAGTGTGTTATTCAAAAGAGAGAAAGAAGGAGATGGGGAGAGAGACTCGGATCTGGGATTGGTTTATCACTCTTCTAAATTAGGAAAGAGACCAACTTTTTTTAATCTTCGTGTGAAATGAGAATGAAGGCAGCAAAGCGACACACTGCAAGTGAAAGAGAGAGAGAGAGAGAGAGAGAATCGGTGGAGGTCGTTATTTGTTCATCGGTGTTTATATAAATAAATATACTTTTTCTACTTTTATCATCAACTCTAGTTTTTGTCGGCGTTCGTTCTGTTTTGTATATTTGGGATAATTCGTAAGTTGTACACCTGTTTCTTTTCTTTCATATTTGCCAATAAAAAAAATCATAGTGTAACAACACGTTCAGTGGAATGCTAGTCCTCTGGAAAAATTGTTAAAGGGTGAGGTCTTAGATTCGAAAAACTCCAAACATACTAACAAAATGTATAATGGGTCAGAAGGGCTTATAGGATCGATGCGCTGTAACGCCAACTGAATTCCACGGAACAGGTTGTTACATATAGAGTTTGTAAGATTGAAGGAAAAATTAACATTGATCATGTAACAAAGATAAAAAGACAAACTAAACTTGTCGTGATTCTATATTTCGACTTCTTTGACTTCACCACATAACATACACACAATAAAAAAATTTGTAGTTATCTTTTAAAGACAAAGTAAAAAATAGGAGATAGTTTCAATATCTTCCAGCCATAGAGGAGATATGCTTCAAACATGATATAGCTTAATGACCTGATCAATGTTGGCGCGACAAACAGGACATCCCATTTTCTTGTTTTCAATCTCTTTCAAGCAAGAAATGCATCCGGCGACATGTCCACACGGCACACACACTGCTTCAGATGGTGCATCCACACAAATCACACACAGTCCATCTTCTTTATTCGCAGTTTTTGGAGAAGGAAGTGACATGGCGACACGAGTCAAAGCATCATCACTTAGTGCAGGAACATTGGTTGTTGTTGTTGTTGCTTGAGATGTTTTCATAAACCTTGGAGGATTCATTGGCTGTATAAATTTCCAATTAGTATTAAAGGTTAAAATGAGACAAAGAGACACATATATCACGAAAGTTAATTGTATATATCTTATGGCATATACCTGTGGAACTCCTTTACATGCCTCAGAAAACCAATTCATCTGTTTCATGTCGCCTTTGATCTCAGCTGCTAGCTTAAGACGTATTTCTGGAAAAAAACAAAAGAAACTCATGTTTTTAATTCACGAGACATAACAATTTGTATGGTTACTGAATCTTAAAAAATAATAAAGAGTTACTTACGTCTATCGACTTGAGCCCAACGCCTCGCCTGAGAAATGAATCCGCTTTCTCTTCTCTGCCTCATGGACTTTGGACCTATCCATGATAATAAAGTTCAATCAACAAGGAACAAACAGATTCTTTATAAAATGCATGAAAAGTGTGAGGAATTACTTCTGGAGTCATCAATAATCATCACTGAATCATCACACCGAAATGATTTTGGTTCCTCTAAGTTTGCTTTCCACAAAGGTATCACCATTCTTGGTTGTGCATCCTAGTGGTAAACATCTCAAAACTTAGAAACAATGACACTATCCAACAAGATTCCCAAACCAGTGAACTAGATAATGAAAAATTCCTCAAGAGACTAAAGGATAATTTTTAAGTACCTGAATACTATCATACAGAACCAACTCCAACTTTAAAGGCTTTGTAGGGTTTCTTGAACCAGTTGGTACGACAACTACCCATCTGCAAAACATGTTCCAAAAAAGATTCATATTCATGTGTGCGCTACAAGAAAGTAATTAGGTGCTAAAGATTGAAAAAATTGGTTAAATGGTAAATACTCACACTTTTCTTGAAAGAAGCTGAGGAGCAAATAAATTAAGCAAGCTGGAGCCAGAATACTCACGCATACAACCAGAGAACAAGCAGATATGACTCTACAAGAATCAACAGTCTAAAAGTTATAAAAAGCTCATGACTCGTCTAATTGCAGTCAATATGAAATAAGTGTTACAAGCATATACCTCGATTGCGCGTACGACATTACTGTAACCTTCATCTCTAGCAACCTCGAGAGCTGTCTTAACATCATCATCAAGAACCAATGGATTTGCTACAAAAATAACAACACATATATGCAAATATAAATGAAAAACCATAAAAGAGTTTTTACTCATCAAATTGGTAAAGAAGATTCAAACCAAAACTTACCACCGTGAGACAGAAGTAACTTAACCGTGTGTACGAGACCTCTTTTTGCAGCATGGTGCAGAGGAGTCCCACCATTGCAACCTAATAAATTTTGAATGAATTAGCTCAAAATATGGTTTGATGAGAGGCATATCAAGAAATTTTATAGCTACAAAGAAAATGAATTGATGATAATAGTACCAGAACGATAAGCATTGACATTGGAGCCCAACTCAAGCAGAGTTTTTGCTACATCATATAGATCGTCGTTCGTACAAGCTAAGATTAATGGTGTTCTCCCTAATTTATCCACCCCCTGAATCCAAAACCATAGTGACAATTCAGAAAACAAGAACAACACCAAGAGGATAATTACTAGAGATTTGGTTGAAAAACAAAACAAAAAGGCTTTTAAAAAGATGGGAGTAGGGAAAGAAGAAAAACCTCGAGTCCTGCTCCTTCATGGTGAAGTGATTTGATACCTTCGACGTTGTTGTTACTCACTTCTTGAAACAGCATCTCATCCTTGGACTGTGATTGTTGTTGCCCCATTTTTAGAAGGAATATCAAATGAATTGAACTTAGATAGGAGAAGAAGAAAGTCAAGATCTATTTTATAGAAAAGTTCTTGCCTTAAGTTAAGAAATAGGGAAAAGTAAAGGAATAGATTATGAAAAAACGCGGCAATAGCCAGGAATTGATTGTATAATTGCTTCAAAAAGACAAAAAAAAAACTATTGCTTTGAAGACTTTTTCAAGAACAATGAAGTGTCGGAGAAAGTTCAGAGTTGACTGGACTCGGTTAATAGAAAACAAAAAGTGGAGACTTTGGAGTTGACTCAAGAAAATGCCAAATATATCTTCTTAAGATGGACTTGATGGTAAACTCAAACAAGAATCTAACAATTAGAACATTAATGCAACTCTTGAGATGATTATTATAATCTTTATGTCCAATTTAAACTTTCATAGGAAAAAAACAAAAATAAATCTAGTTTTGTTTTCCACCTAAGAAAATCGTACGTGGATCAAAACCTTCATACGTTTACATATATTTGTGACATAAACTCAAAAGAAAACAATAAATCTTTGTATCTATTTTGGTCCTACAGTAATGACATTCCAATGATGCCTTGTTCCTCAATCTACTTTGCCAAACTGCTATTATACACATGATGACTAGCTTTCATCAAGAACTTCTTTTGAATCCTCTGCTTGATCAGAATTCGGTTGTGTAGGAGAAGCTGGTGGTTGAGGTTGAGTTGGTGTAGGAACTGAATCAGAAGCTGGTGGTTGAGGTTGAGTTGGTGTAGGAACTGAATCAGAAGCTGGTGGTTGAGGTTGAGTTGGTGTTGGAACTGAATCAGAAGCCGTTGGACTCGATGATGAAGCATGATGACTATACCTCTTAAGCAACCTATCTTTTTTGCTATTCCACCATTCTTCTGCTTGATGCTCATCAAATCTCCGTTTGCTACAAAGAAACTCAATTCACAAAAATGATTTACATAAATTTTGATATAAAAGAGAGGAGATTACTATGAAGTTAAAATACCTGAATCTAACTCTTCTAAATATCTTTCCGCCATTCTTGTGCAATACATAAGTAACATAAACACCCGGTTCAAATTGTTCGATAAGTTCTTTCCCTCCTCCTTTAGACGATGATGAAGCTTCTGTTGTCCCTGAAGGTTCTTGAGATCTCATGTTACCTCCATTAGATGATTGTTTTTCCTCTATGTTTTGATCTTGTGTGTTTGTAGAAGGGGTTGGATCTCGTTGACCCATTCCCAAGGATGTTGTAGGTAAACATGATTCAGATGCTTCGCTCGCATTTAGATAGGCTTCTGCTTGAGAATTCATGGATTCAAAAGCTTCACATCTTGATACTTCAGGAGGTAGTTTCTCTTTTAACTCTCTCAACTGTGATAAATAAAGTTTTTTAAAGTCTCATTGCTTGTTTCTCAAGGAAAAAATCTATTAAGCATGTTTTATATATAAGAAGAAGCTTACATGTTCAGCGACAGATTTCATGACCTCTGTTGCTGCCTTATGCTTTGAAGAATGTTTTACAGCTAAGTCAGAAGCTTCTCTTGCTGTTTTCTTTAGTCTTTGGATCTCTGTACCTTGATTATCACATTTCTCTTTCAAATTTTTAATCTGAAAGTGTTCATTAATGTATTAGATCCAATTTTATGTTTAATAAACCTGAGAATTTCGAGATAATATTACGAACCTGGCTTTGCAATTTTGTCATTTCTTTGTTTATAACACCGTTAGATTTCTTCAAAGTATCAATCATGCCCCTGGAAAATCCAGAACTGCGTGGAGGGCTTGATATTCTTGATGATCTTGTACCCGAAGGAAGTGTCGATGTCGAAGATGAGGCAACGGGTTTAAAGGCATTTTGAATCGCGCTAAGAGAGCTTGGGAATGCAACATCTCTAAGTTGCTGGAGAGCTGGAACTTGTGAAGCTCTGACAATAGAAGATTCAGATCTTGATGACCTAACCTCAGAATACTTGACTGGTTCTGTTTTGGGGGACAGTAGAATCCTTGAAGACCTTATATCTCTGTCTGGTCTTCCTGTCCCATCTAGTGACCGTGTAGGAGTTGTGGAATTTCTATTAGCAACATTAGAGTTATAACCAGACTCTCCAGCTTTAAGTTTTGTGTAACAAGCATCACATACTCGATGTGGTTTCCCTGGAGTTGGAGCTAATGCTGCTTTCAAAGCTTTCTTGGAACTACACGCATGGCAATGCACTAAACCGCAGTTATAACAATTATGCCTCTTTCTCGTAAAACCAAATGCTTGACGACAACCAGAACAAACAGATTGATCAGCTCCTGAGACCCACTTATGGATGCATATACTTGATGTAAAGTTGGAACCACATGATATACTCTTCACATGCCTCTCCCTTAGAGCTTCAACTAATGTTGGCGTTTTTCGATCATCCTTGTCCCCATGTCCTAGTCTTCCATTTGAACCTTTTCCCCAAGTAAAGACTTCACTTCTCGATGTCAGGACAGCAACATGATGATCCCCACATGATATTTCTTCAACGAATTCACCAACCAATCGATCTTGAACCAAGCAAGGCAGTTTACCATCAGAATTCGAGCTACCAAGCTGACCATGTGAAGTCCCTCCCATAGTAAAAACATGTCCTGAGGTTGTGAGCGCAACTGTGAATGTATGACCACACGCGATTTGGTTAAAGTTGTAGTCAATTAGTGAAGATACACAAGTTGGAAGAAGATAAGTCTCTTTATTTCCATGTCCTAGCCTGTTTTTATCACCATCGCCCCAAGTAAACAACTTTCTAGATGAGGTACTAGTACCGGTCTGATTCATAACTTCAACTATAGCTACCGTATGCCACACGCCACAAGCTACTTTCAAGGTTTTAAGACCACTCAACATTTTCACTTCTTTAGGGTATGAAACACTCTCTCTATCTCCATGTCCAAGAACACCAAACGCTCCATCACCAAAAGTGAATAGTTTTCCATTAGCAGTCGCAAGCGCGGAATGCCACGTGCCACACGCAACAGACAAGACTTGAAGTCCTTCCACAGGACCAGAGACTCTTTTCGGTATCCAATGACTAAGATCACTTCCATGTCCCAAAAGTCCAACATTATGGATTCCATCTCCCCAAGTAAACAAATCTCCGGACGTAGATACAGCACAAGTATGATATTCTCCACAAGCAACAAAATCTATATTGGTAAGAGCAAGAAACTCAACAAGTTTTGGACGACAAACGTCGACTTGAATACCATGTCCAAGCCTTCCTCCAGCTTCTTCTTCCCATGTAAAGACTTCACCTTGTCTTGTCACAAGAGCGATATGCCTTACACCGCAAGCTATCTGATGAACATCAAGTACTACATTTGATTCCAAGGGTTTTGGAATCAATACATCTATTTTTACAGTTGTGGAGTTTACGACCCCGTCTGGTGATATCCCGTCGCTCCAAACTTCTCCCCAGACATAAACATCTCCTAAGGATTCTATGTCATCAGGACCAGAAGTTCCAGTTGAACAACTTGGTGTGCTTGAGACACTAATTCGAAAACCATCAGTACTTGGTCTTAGCATGTTTCCACGTTCATATCCCACATCTGAGCTACCAAACTTTGTTGGAGAGTTCTGGATTCCTAAATCAATGGATGTTCTTCCACGTCGAGTATTGTTTGGTGCGAAATCTATAGATGCAGTAGAAGGACGACCAGTAGAGAAACAATCACTGTCATGTATCTGAAAACGAGTTACATGCATATAGTTGTATATTAGACGTAAGGAAATTATATATAGTAAAATATAGGAAAATAAAGTCACGTATACACACTCACCTCAGGGATCTCACTTTTGGCTTGCTTGTTACGGTTTTGTCTAATTAAAGACTTAAGTCCTGCAAACCAAACCTCTGTTTCAGCTTTGTCTTTGCAAATCTGTAGAGGATAAACATGAATATATGTGACAAAAGAATAGAAAAATCAAAGAAAATTATATGTTATTGTTTTACTAACCAGATCAAGAGATCTATCTCCGTTGTGATATATGAGAGAAAATGACAAGTAATCCTTTTCGGGACGTAAATATCTTCGAAAAACAGCCTATAAATAAACAACAAGAGTTTGTGAATTCCATGAAAAATATTTCTTTTTGAGTTATAGAATCAATTAAGTAATCTTTGGCTACACTCACAGTTCTTTGACCTGGGAGAATTCGTGAAACTGTAGCTAACTTCAAACCTTTTTCTTCTCCGTGTGATAACCAAAACAATGTTGTTTCATCCTGTTGAAGCGCGATAGATAGTAACAAATCAAAACGGTTTTGGACGCAGAGCCTAAAAATGTAACGTTGTCGATACACACACTTATATATGCGAAAGAAAGTAGAAATACCGGCGAAAGCCTGAATGAGCGAAATTTAGGCCTTCCTTTGCGGCTATACTTAAGTAATTGAGTTCCTTTTTTCAAAGAAACGAGTGCCTACAAGAAGTTAATGTAAATATTTAGAAGAAAGATGATGGACATATGAAGTTTTTGCTTCTAAATTCAAACAAGAAAATCCCTAAAACAGATTTTAATCCATCTTCGTTGTTAGCTAATCACAAACTTTGTAGTTTGATTATAGTTTTTGTTTGTTCGTTTGAGTAAAAGTAACTTAAAATGAATGATGTTTTATAATCAATAACATACACTCAAAGATTAATGGCTGGTTGTAGCCTAATGGTGTAGTTTGTATTAGTGTCAACGTCATGTCATAATTTAGGTTTAAACAGTTAAACTCTAAAGCGTGTGTGTGAGTTATAAACGAAGAAGAAAACATCAATTCAAAAACAACACTGAAAGTTTTGGTAAGCGATTGAGATTTGATTAAGCTACAAAAATGAAAAACTATTCCTCGTGGAAAAATTGAAATCCAAGGATTTTCTCTACCGATTTAATTTAATCCAAGGTTTACTATTGGAAATCCATTCAAATTAATAGAGGAATAGAAAGAAAAAAAATTGGAGAAAACAAACTTGGTCGATGTCACGGTCATGATTGACATAGCTAGAGGGATCTGCCATTCCATCTGAGAAAACTCGAAAGAAGAAAGGCGGAGAGAAGGATAAAGCTCAACAAGCATCAGGTGGTTTGATTCACCTGTCTTCATAGATGCATCCGTCTTCAATTCCTTCTCCTACTTGATCCACTACTATGCTCATTCAATTCTTTTTTTCTTTTGGGAATTTTAACACACAATAATGGTAATCAAAAATTTTAATTTTTGAAATCAATTAGAAAGATTTAGGGTGAGTGTCAATAATGATCCTAAAAATTAGGAGAATGGTCAAAATTATAAAAAAGGAGAGGACCATTTCTAAGGGAAGATCGCCATTTTAGGAGTGTTTGAAGCTCTCATGCATATTCCCTTCCACATTTCACTCTCAGCATAATTCATTTAATTAAAATAAAATAAATATTGTTAGCATGTTGTGCATCCATTTTGGTGTTTGCGCATACAAATTCAACATGAAAATGTCTATTTAAATTAGTACAAGCACATACTAATTAGAGTTCACCAATCTAGTTTAAAACTTTTGGCAGATATAACACGATCGGGAATATATATAAAAATTAAAAATAGATAAAAGTCTGCAAGATGTATTAGACCTATTTTGGGAGGCAAGTCATGTATCTTGTAGAGCTCAAACTTTGTCTATAAATAACCTGATCTTTACCTAATTTGACCCAAATCTAGAAAAAAGGTACCTAGATTAACACCCAAACATTGTTGCCGCATGTACATATTTTCAATATTCTTAAAATAAACCCCGTGAAAGAATGAAGAATATACTCTAGATCTCTAATACGATGAGAAAATTATATACTAGATGTTGCCGCAGGCACATATATTCAATATTCTTAAAATAATTATATATTGGAATTGACTTTTAAAAATTAGTTCATAAAATTACTTTATATTTCTTCATTTGTTTTTTTCTACTTATCTTCTAATTAGGTATATCAATATTTTGACAAAACATGTTTGTAGAAGTAGAACTATCACAAATACATTAGGAGTCTAGAGGACACATAACCACGACTCCTCCACCGAAATAAGGGAGTCCCGTTAAAGACAAGTTAAAGGCAGCTAAAACAACATGTATATGATCATCACGTTAATATTTCTTTGGAAAGTTTGGTAAAGCCAAGAAGTAGAAGAACAAAAAAAAAAGAAAAAAAAAGAAGAAAAGGAATCTCACCTTTGAGAAGTTGTTAAGAGGCATATATATGAGATATAAATGCTATCTCCTACGCAGCCAACTCCAAAAACCTTTACGTTTATGACCTTTTACATTGGCTTCTTTTGATGCCTTATCTGATTTGCAAGGATGTCTATCTCTATATTGGTTGACGTCGTCAGAAATATTTTCAGTTTCTATTTCTTCAGATGCATTGCTCCAATCGCTGATTTGTTCGATTTCTTCTCCATAAGTTCCAACACCGCACTGAACGATCTCGTAGGCGTCAGAAGGTGTGCAGCTAAATTCGAACAATATCTCACTATCTACTTCAAAATATCTATCTCTGTCGTGGAAGTCATAGTGAAATAAACAAAGATGTTCCGATTGTGTTCCCGGGGACTGATCAGGTAAGCTGAAACAATGATAAACTTCGTTGATGGAGTCACCGTTTTTGCTTATGAGACGACACAATAAACTAATAAGCCTTTTTCTCCCCGTGATTAACCTGGTAGGGGAAATCACAAAGCAAGCTTTAAATCTTGAGGATGCAGAAAATTGACTATCACTCTCCGGACGAATAGTCAAGACATTTCCTTTAGCTTGGTGATTGAACGTTTCGGGCACTTCTCTTCCTGGTAAAATTCTCAAACTGCGAAAGAATGATTGTTGGATAAGATCTCTTCGTGTTTCTTGGTTCAGTTTGAAGCAATTGGTGAAATTTAGGTCCACAAATGAATTTAAGCTTGAAACGCAAGCAACACTCTCGAGTGATTCGCAGTCACATGCATTTAACCACCTGATCGAAAGAGGAAGCTGTGGCAGCGATTTTAGGTTTCTACAGCCCCCTATATGAAGGAAACTTAGCTCATGAAGATCTTTGATCCAATCTGGAATCTTCTCAATACCCGTACACCTTAGGTCTAGATACGTTAGACTCAGAGGGAGATATGTTAATGTCTTAAAGTTTCCACTGCCGCTTATCATGAGAGTTCTAAGCCGAGTGCAAAGTATTATTGATGTAGGAAGTTCTTCTACCAGTGTGTCATCTATAACGAGTCTTGAGATGTGTGTAGAAATACCTGGAAATTTTTTCAGTTGGAAGCAACCATGCATGTTGAAGAAATCAAGAGATGCCAAGTTGATGAGAGTTGGAACAACTTCTAGCTTTGTGCAGTTGTGTATTACCAACGTCTCTAGTTTTCGAAGTTCCGAAAATGAGGAAGGAATCTCTACCAAACTCTTGCAATAACTCAGCTCCAACCTCTCGAGATTTGTAGCATTTGAAAGATCTGGAAGTTCCTTCAAATGAGAGGATCGTGTCAAATCCATTTTCTTGAGATTTGTAAGTGGCTGAGTATTAATCACAGGCAAAGAAAAAAAACTGAGAACATGATGAGAAAGTAAACGTACGTATTCAAAATTTCCAAGTAAATATTCTAACCTGTGTTCCTTGCCAAAGCTTCTCAAGCTGGCTCTCCTTCATATCAAGTTCTACAAGATATTCTGGATGAAATGTAGTAGGAAGAGCATTACTCGGGTATGCTTCCCACCGAAGCAACCGTAGATGAGGTGGAAACTCCAAGTCCTCAGGTATGTCCACTTGATCATTTTTAACATATCTTGTATTGTAGACACTTAGGAATCGAAGATTACGCATTCTTTTGAAAGCTCCCTCACTTATGATAACTTTGTTGATTCCAGATGTATCAAGCGATATGCCTAAAGCAGCTCTAGTATCCTATAATATACCCCAAATGAAGAATATGTTAGTACAACAGGAAAAAAAGAAAAACCTACTTTACTAAAGAATTATTTAACTCGAACTAAAATAACTTACTGTATCATTCTCAAGAACATAACAAATCTCATGCGCATCTATTAAGATGTGACGTTTCCAAGGCTCTTGTCTTTGAATTGCTTTTCTACCCACTTGTTGTAGTAATTTGTGCATTACTATTTTCCCACTGGTAGATCTATATACGAGTGATTTATTGGTTAGGATTTTTAACCCTTGCTTGACATCCAAGTTACTGTCTGCGAGCATAGCAATCACATGCTCATCTTTGTTGTAGTTGAAAAAGACCGCAATGTGGAGAAATAGAGCTTGTTCTTCTTCCTGCAAGCTATCATACCCAACTCTTAGCGCTCCCTCGATATTTCGATCTAGACTAGTTTCTAGCCTGTCCAATAGAGCTTCCCACTCATCTTCCCCCTTCCCGCGTAAAGATGAACCCATGACACGAAGACCCAATGGAAGGTTATCAAAAACATTTGTTACTCTCTTTGTAAGCTTTTTGAAACCATCAGGTGGAGAGCTTTTTCTAAAAGCATATATACAAAAGATCTCAAGAGCTTCTTCTATAGATGGAAAACCTACATGGTAAGTTTTGTTGATACCATGTTGCTCCAAAAGCCCTTTATCTTCTGTGGTCACAATGATCCTACTTCCAGGACCAAACCAACTAGTCTCATTAGCCAAAGCCTCTAATTGCTTTAGATCATTCACATCATCAAGAACGATAAGCACTTTTTGGTCGCATAGCCTTTCTTGTATTGCACCTAAATGGTATATCCTCATACCATTTTGGTTTAAAATCTTTGAAAGAAGTTGCTCTTGTAAACGCAGCTTAAAACCATACTCGTCAAGACCTCTATTATCGCTTCCACTAAGATTCTCCACAAAACAACTAAGCTGGAAACTACTTAAAAGTAAACTATATAAAGCTCTAGCAATAGTAGTCTTACCAATGCCTGCAGGACCACAAATTCCAACTATCATAGCTCCATCCTTATAATCTAAATCTAACAAGTACTTCATTTCCTCCAAGTGTGCTTCAAGTCCAACCATATCGTCAAAATCTCTAGAGATTGTAGAATTTAGTTTGTTTGAAATATCTCTTGAAATCTTTTCAATCATCTTTGATTCATTGTCCCTAACAAGTGAGAATAAAAAATCACAATGTAAAATTGATAATACATATCAGTTTAAGAAAAAAGAATAATCACAAAATTAATTAAAAGAAAACAAACAAACCAGTTTTGGAAGTGTTCTCCAGCTATGTTTCCCACATGGTTCAAAGCTTGACTCCATTTTCGCCTCTTCTCTTTCGTACTTCGAGAACACGTTTCATTGAAAGACCTCCCGAATTCTCCTGTTTGTTTCCGCACATCAGATGGATCTACTCCGTAGAAGACCGTCATCACTATTTGTCCCATAGCTTCCTTGCACTTGACAATCTCCAACAACTCATCCAAACACCAGCTCGAAGAAGCATAGTTCTTCGATAGCAAGATGATTGAGATTCTTGATTCCTTAATGGCTTTAATGAGAGCAGGTGCGATGGTTTGACTTCTCTCGATCTCCTGATCATCGAACATCGTGATCCCATTGTAGTTAAACTGTTTACGTAAATGGCTCAGAAATGTTTTACGGACGTCTGCTCCGTGGAAGCTCGTAAACACGCGGTATCTCCAGGTGCGAGACGAAGACGAAGAAGAAGAAGCCATGAGATAACGTGTCAAGAAAAGTTCAAGATCACATATACACAATGTTTCTGAACGCTATGACATATACGAAGAATAAACTGGAAAACGCGTATTCACTATTTTGACTTTTGACTTTTGAGAAAAAGAGAGATGAAGCTTCTTCGTATTTTCAGTCTCAGCTTTTGATACGTAACGGACAACATTAAACAAGTTTATTTCTGGGTGAATTTGGTGATTAAAAGACAGTTTGACTAACTACTTATTGACCATAATTTTTTCAAAATGTTTGAATTTCTTAACAAGTTTATTTTTTAAATTTTTAATGTTTGAAATTAATTAAATTAATATTCATGACAAATATATTTTTGGGCTGACAAGAAAACAACAGTTCAGTCATAATATTTTGTTTTTTCCCAAGAAAAAATAAAAAAGAAATTTCGTATCACGAGAAAAAAGTTCTATCTAGTTTTGAAAAGAGAATAATTTTTATGTTTTCGAACCCGTAATTTCTAGAATCTCTACGTTGCTTACTTAAAAGGTTAACTACTAGACCAACTCATAGTTGGTTTGGTTTTCATGGGACTTGGGACACAAGATTCATGATTGAAAACAACTTTTAACTGAACATTTGCGGTTTTGCAGTATCAGATTAATAGTCTTTTTTCTTCTTTTTTTTACACATAATTCATTCATTGATTTTGAATCGAATACAAGAGTTAGATACATCCGTAATACATTATTAATAAACACATTCAAACATACATCCACACAATTATAATTAAATATTTTAATAAACGATAAAAAGGTGAATTTCGACTATGCTTTAGAAACCGAAGTCTTGCTCGTCAACCGTTTCTTTCCTTTTCAGATTCAATCCCAAATTGATGAGATCGTCGTTTTTGGTTATCATCTCTTCGATGAAACTCCATAATCGTCTAATGTTATTGATGTTACTTGATATCTTCTCTTGCATCAATTCGTAGATTCTCCGTAGACATGTTATACCAAAATTCCAGATTCGTTATACTCCAAATAACTCTTTGAAATCGAGTATCAATGGCTTTCACTTACTGGAACCTTTGATCTCCGGCATCATCAGATTAATATTGTAATCAAAGTATCAGTAGTTATGTTTGTCCTCAAAATTAGTACTTTATATATCAGCTATTTTCTTTTATTAGTAGAGAGAACTAGTAAAAAGTTTAACTGGTCGGTGCCATTAGTGTCAAATCTAAATAATAACAGGAAAAAAAAATCAATTATAGCTTTTGGACGTCAATTTTTTTTTAGTCGGCGTAGAAAAAATGCACTTTTCTTGGACATCCAATTTAAAAATAAAAATTGCATAGACTTACATATTGTTAGGCGGAAATTAAACCTCTAGCATAGAAAAAGAAAATCCATGCTTATTCACTACAAAAATATGCATAAATCGTTTGAAAAGGTAAAAGATCCGGTAACGGGCTAAGAAAGAAAACTATTTGGTGCTCCTTAAGCACAATTGGCCAAATAAAAGATTTCAAGCAGAGTTCGGCATAATTTCCCTTACTCTCAGACCAAGCCGACACAATCGCAAAACATGTTTTTTTTTTTGTAACTTATGAGGCTATTGTGTCCTCCGAAGTACCAGTTTGGTTTCGGTCTAATGTAATAGCGGATAAACCGCAAAACACAAGATTGTTCGCATTTCAAACCAACGTTGAAAGAGCCTTTCAAGCTTATGTGGAATCTTGTAATGCAAGGACGAGACTTACTTGTTGTACTGGAAATATCTGAATTTCTGACTATTGTAAGACAGAATGAAGCAGATAATGTCCAAGACATGTCTTAAAACAAATTGGTGGGTGCGTATGAGGAATATAATGCTATGGTTAATTATAATTTTCTGGAATGTGTAGAGAAATGTATGATTGATTGATTGGTTGTTGGTTAAATAAATAATTATTAGCTCAACAGTCCCAATCCAATAATTAGGTTCATTAGTCTTTATCCAATAAAATTATGGGCCTTCCCTTGGTCGGATCTCACATGGTCTTAGCTTCAAGGAGCATAACTTACATCTTTACAGAACTTCAAAACAACTCGGATTCATACATCTTTAAAAGAGATTGTGAAGAAATTTAGTTAAAGAAAAATTCTTAAGATATATAACTTTACTTTCAGAGTGTATGAAAATAATAAACTTCCTCATGAAAACGCTTTAAGACCTGAAGATGTGCAAAAACAATATGCCCTTTTTTAAGCCAGAATCTGAGTTTTTGCCATCCAGAGTAAGCTAAGAGAACCCACTTTTTGTTCCCTACTTTTTACCCAAAAGCAATAGCGTTTTAATATTTTAATCGAAGAATGAAAGGCTCGTAGCAAAATATAAAGCATTTCTTGACAATAATACACATTTGGCCAAACCTATTTTTCAAAAAAAAAAAAAAAA
>Ga0041059_1000999_pt1 | contig 22425 bp, 23 predicted proteins | sample AraColnosormetaG_FD_56232 | JGI IMG/M metagenome (GOLD analysis project Ga0041059, IMG submission 56232) | Arabidopsis roots microbial communities from North Carolina, USA - Col MF nosort | ecosystem: Host-associated > Plants > Roots > Unclassified | place: USA: North Carolina | collected... | reverse complement strand
ACATTTCAGATGGTTTGGTTTCAATAAAAAAACAGAGTTTTTTTTTTTTTTTCATTGATAAATTTGTGTATGTAATCTAATCATAGAAAAAGAAAAAACACGTGGCGTGTCCGGACGCATGTGATTTTGTAATTTACCACTTACGTTGTCGACTTGTCTCAATCCATTCCATGGAAATGGAAACTCCCCTCTGGTTATTAAATGCTCCCACCAATACATTCTCTTTCCTTTCACCAAAACCAATAATACAAACAATTTTGTTTTTCTCATTCAAGATTTTCAAAGTACAATCATTTCTTTAGGTACTTTCTCTTGTAATAAGGCTTCAAATATGTTATTCAAAAATTATTTTGGTCATTTTAAATTCCTATTATAGCCTTACAAAAATGTGTTATATTATTTGGACCACAACATAATTTAAACATTCCTCTTGAAGAAAATTGGTCACTTCAAAAAAGAACAAAATTCACTTTGACCTCATGGTTTACTTATATTTACATATATGGCCCAAAACCAAAATACGAAAAAGGTTTTAGCTTTACGTTCTTTTGATTCCTAGGTCGTCGTTTAACCACGTTGCTTGCGTGGAAAGAGAAGAGAAGTGAAGATTATCAAAAAGCGAAAAATAAAACCCTCACTGTGAAGTAAAAATCGTAGGCCCAAAATAGATTTCTCTTAGCCGAGAATTTAATTTTTATGAATCTGATTATTGCTTTTCTACGAACTCAGTTTTTGCGATGTGTGGTTCTCAAAAAAGGATCGTTTCTTCGGTGCCTCTTAGTCTCTCAAGTACTTCTTCTTCTTCTTATCTTCTTCTTCGCTTTTCTTTTATATATAGAGAGAGTTTAGTGGTCAAGAAGCTTCCTCGTGTTTGTCTCTTTATGTAATCAAAGGTTGCATTTTTATTCGAATATATTTTCTGGTTTTGGTGTTTTCTGTCAAAGGGTCTTTTAAAAATCTTAACTTTCGTTCTAAATTTCTTTACTTTATTTCGATTCTAACTTAGGGCTTTTGGGCTGGGATCATGAAATGAAGTATTGCAGAATCCAGAGGAGTTTGTTTGGTAATCAATGAAGGGTTCTTCAGAATCTAGTTCCAGAGGATTAAACAACACCTCTGGTGTTTCAGAGTTTTGTACAGATGGTTCTAAGTCTTTGTCTCACATTGATTATGTCAGAAGCTTACTTGGTTCACATAAAGAAGCTAACTTGGGAGGACTTGATGATGACTCTATTGTCAGAGCTTTGGAATGTGAGGATGTTAGCTTGCGTCAGTGGTTAGACAATCCAGACCGATCCGTTGATGCCTTTGAGTGTTTTCATGTTTTCAGACAGATTGTTGAGATTGTTAATGCAGCTCACTCTCAAGGCATTGTTGTTCATAATGTTAGGCCTTCTTGTTTCGTTATGTCTTCGTTTAACAATGTTTCGTTTATCGAATCCGCTTCTTGTTCGGATTCCGGGTCTGATGAGGATGCAACAACAAAGTCTCGAGAGATTGGTAGCTCGAGACAAGAGGAGATTCTATCAGAGAGACGAAGCAAACAACAAGAGGAAGTAAAGAAGCAACCTTTCCCTATGAAACAGATATTAGCAATGGAGATGAGTTGGTATACAAGTCATGAAGAAGATAATGGTTCTCTGTGTAATTGTGCTTCTGATATTTACCGTCTTGGTGTTCTTCTCTTTGAGGTTTGTGCGTAAGAAGATTTGATTTTTGTTCTTAACTGCTTTGTTTTCTTGAGAAAACTGATTTGATGAATGTTAGTCTTTGTGCAGCTATTCTGCCCTGTCTCCTCAAGAGAAGAGAAGTCAAGAACTATGTCTAGTTTAAGACATCGTGTTCTTCCCCCTCAGATATTACTCAATTGGCCTAAAGAAGCTTCCTTTTGCTTGTGGTTACTGCATCCTGAGCCTAGCTGTCGACCATCGATGAGGTGATGATTGATTCTCTCTTTGATGTTTTTAGTTTCAATTGGAAAAGTTTTGTCCTTTAATTAAGAGTATTGTCTCCTTTGTCTTTACTTTTGCAGTGAGTTGCTACAAAGTGAGTTTATCAACGAACCTAGAGAGAATTTGGAAGAACGTGAAGCTGCAATGGAGCTACGGGATAGAATCGAGGAACAAGAGTTATTACTCGAGTTCTTGTTTCTGATTCAACAGAGGAAACAAGAAGCTGCAGACAAATTGCAGGATACAATATCGCTTCTCTCTTCTGATATCGATCAAGTCGTAAAGCGACAGTTGGTTTTACAGCAAAAAGGGAGAGATGTCCGTTCGTTCTTAGCCTCAAGAAAACGGATTAGACAAGGAGCTGAGACCACTGCAGCAGAGGAAGAAAATGATGATAATAGCATTGATGAGGAATCTAAGCTTGATGATACTCTAGAAAGTACACTTCTTGAAAGCTCTAGATTAATGAGAAATTTGAAGAAACTGGAATCAGTCTACTTTGCAACACGATACAGACAAATCAAGGCTGCTACTGCTGCTGAAAAACCGTTGGCTAGATATTATTCGGCATTGAGTTGTAACGGTAGAAGTTCAGAAAAGAGTTCAATGAGCCAACCATCAAAAGATCCTATCAATGATTCTAGACAAGGCGGGTGGATCGATCCATTCCTCGAGGGTTTGTGCAAGTATTTGTCTTTTAGTAAGCTAAGAGTGAAAGCAGATTTGAAGCAAGGAGACTTGTTGAACTCGTCTAACCTTGTTTGCGCAATTGGGTTTGATCGTGATGGAGAGTTTTTCGCCACGGCAGGCGTCAACAAAAAGATCAAGATATTCGAATGCGAGTCGATAATAAAAGATGGCCGGGACATTCATTACCCTGTTGTGGAACTTGCTAGCCGGTCTAAGCTTAGTGGTATATGTTGGAACAGTTACATTAAGAGCCAAGTCGCATCAAGTAACTTTGAAGGCGTGGTTCAAGTAAGTTCAGAAGAAAACTCTCAACCTTATTAATCAATGAAAAGTATGAAAAAAAATCTTATAACTAAGGCTAATATTTTCATAGGTTTGGGATGTTGCAAGAAACCAGTTGGTTACAGAGATGAAGGAGCATGAGAAGCGTGTATGGTCCATCGATTATTCATCAGCAGATCCAACATTGTTAGCTAGTGGTAGTGATGATGGTTCGGTTAAGCTCTGGAGTATCAATCAGGCAAACTTCGAAACTAAACCAAAACGTATTTATGCTCGGAAATGCGAGAATAGTTCTTTTGAGGGATGTGTTTTTAACGGTTGAGTTCGTTTTCCTCTGTTTCAGGGGGTTAGTATTGGAACCATCAAGACAAAGGCAAACATATGTTGTGTTCAGTTTCCATCAGAGACGGGTCGGTCTTTAGCATTTGGCTCAGCAGATCACAAAGTTTACTACTATGATCTAAGGAACCCCAAGCTTCCTCTTTGCACAATGATTGGTCACCACAAGACCGTGAGTTATGTTAGATTTGTAGATTCATCAACACTTGTTTCTTCTTCGACGGATAACACGCTGAAGCTATGGGACTTATCAATGTCTATTTCCGGTATTAATGAAACGCCTCTTCACTCATTCATGGGACACACTAATGTTAAGGTATATTTTTTTCGAGATTCGTTTCTATTGCTTCATTTCAAGTTTGCTTTATGAGATTACAAATACATTTCTGTTCTTGCATTGTGTGTAGAACTTTGTTGGATTATCAGTCTCTGACGGGTATATAGCAACAGGCTCTGAGACTAACGAGGTATGTCTACTCTCACTTCATAAATATACAAAAGAAGAACTGTTGATCCCATTTGTCAATAAAAACCGTGAATTTCGTGTGCTTCACTGGACAGGTTTTTGTGTACCACAAGGCATTTCCAATGCCGGTTTTGTCGTACAAGTTCAAAACTATAGACCCTGTGTCGGAACTCGAAGTAGACGATGCCTCGCAGTTCATATCCTCAGTCTGCTGGCGGGGACAGTCGTCGACCTTAGTTGCTGCAAACTCCACCGGCAATATCAAGATTTTGGAGATGGTATGAACCAATATAAAGTGGCTCAGAAGCAAAATGGTAATATTCCAGGGTTTGGATTGGTATAGGAAACAATTTTTGGGAGAGAAAGTAGGAAAAGTGAAAACAATATTGTTGCTACTAAAGAATTGTGTATATAGAAAAAATATATGATATCTTTCTATTTGTTGTATAGTACTTATTGTAAACCCTAATGACACAGGTGGGCAACTTAACATACAAGTAATAATTATTTACTTCAAAAGAATTATACAATCAAGCTGTGGTGTGTATAGAACTGCAAGATTCTCTCCAAGCTGCTTGATTCTTTATACACATTGATTCTTACCTAATTTAGCCTCTGTAACTAACCTATCTACAAGCTCCTTGAGCCTCACAGCCCCTGAGCTAGGCCTGATCCTAGCCACATCTTCGACAACCGAGCACTCTGGTTTCCCACCGCACCAACCGCCTGGAGTAAAACCGTCTTCGTTTATCCGTATAAGCAGTTCCTTATCAATCTTATCCAAAACAGTATCATTTCTTCTGAACTTCCGACCAAATGCAGATCCGCTCGAAATCATCTTTCCCATGTCTCTTTGAGACAACATACGAGGATGCTGCCTCGGTGGCTTGTCCCATGCGATGTAGTGAAGATCATGGTTCACCGCGGTTTTGGAGAACTCAGGCACGTTACATATGACTGTATGGAAGTAACCTTCAGGAGAAGAAACGAAATTGGTGTAGTACATGAGTAAAGTTCTTGGTAAATTGTCCCAACCGTATATGATATACTCCACGAATGCGTGCGATAGAGCCATCCAAGCTGATCCTACACAAAACAAAAAAGTTTCAAGCTAACAAGAACAGAGTAAAATATGTTTTTAAACCAGGATTAGAAGAACAGTACTTACCGGTAAATAACTTGAAAGCAGAAGGTAAACTTCGATTAGGTCTAACCAATAAAACGTTTGATTTGTTTAACATATAGAGTCCAGGATCAATTATTAATGGCATTGCCCGCTTCTTGCTTCACCGTGAGACACAAGAAACTTTAGAACTAATGAAACACTAAAAGAATTCAGAAAATGAGAGAAAAAAAACTTACTATTTCCAGCCTAAGGAACTTGTGTGCTCGATAAAGTTAAGGTTCCGGTCCAATGTCGAAAATGTATGAATCAGATCTATAAACATAGAACAGTTTTTGATAGTCTTAACAAGGGGAATATCAAGAACACAAGGAAAAGATTGAAGCATTTACCATCTTGAGTCACGAGGGGATAATCCGAAGCACTAAGATTGATAAACCAATCCCAATCCGGGGTTCTTTTAAGAAGAATCGCACATGCGTGAAGCGTATTCGCCACCATTGTTGGTCCGGTATAAGTCACAAGATTAGCTTTAGTTATCATATATACATTTCCTGCTTTTGAATACATAGGATCGTTTGAAATGCGAGAAGCTAACTCTGATCTCTCATCAACCGGTGATTCAAGATCCAAGTGAACAATGTATTGGTTTCTTGGATGGTACAATGCTCTAAGAGTTCTCCAAAGGCTTTCAAGATCTCCTTTAGATCCTGAAACAAGGTAAGCGAAACGTGGGAGCTTGTCGTCTTCACGAGGTTGTTTTCCTACAACGTTCGAATCATTTTTGGGGAAACTTGATAAAGTTCCATTAATCGGTGGTCGAAGTGAAGACATTAAACCAATGTTGAAGGAAGTTGCAAGGAGAACAACGCAGACAAGAGATGTGATAACAAATGAAAATACATATTTCTTCTCCATGATTACATATTTACGTACCCCATTGAAGAGAATTTTGTGATCTTGAGACAAAAGCATGACACCAAAAACTGAATCAAAATCCTCAGCTCAAGCTCGAATTAGGCCACTAGCATCATCAGACACTAATTCCTATTAAACAAAATTAAGATTCAGATAAACTTTAAGTGCATTAATTTTCAGAAACAGAGAATGTTTTTGTCCTCTAAAACATCTCTGATCAGAATTTATGAGTTAATTAATCAATCAGACAACTAAACAGCTAGATTAACCTTAGACTAAGTAACTCTTCACCAAAACCACACAAAACAAACATTTATGGATTTCCAAAAGAGATTTGAACAAAAAAGAATCGTTGGAAATTGCTTTAAGGTTTGATATGATCACATAAGAAAGTAAAAAAAAAAAAAGTTACAAGAAAACGTCTCACAGAGTATTTCAATAAGCAAAATCAAATCTAGGAATTGAAGGAATAGAGAGATTGGAACCTGAGTTTTTTTTCGTCTGTATTGGTGCAAGAGAAGAAGAAGAAAGAACTTTGCTTTGGTTTGATACGTTTGGTGAAGAAACATAAGACAGTTAAAAACACTATTGTGTGAATTAGAATTATATAATAGAGAGAGAATGAATAATGAAAATGAAAATATGCCAAAAATAAAAACAAAACCTTTGTATGTTCATCAAAAGAGAAGTGGAAATTTCGTAGAGGTTATATCCAATTTGTGAAGCTACTACACGAAATCGGAAACAAATAAAAAATATCAAATATATCTTGCAATGCGAAAACGATATCATCGATTATTAAAATATCTTCACCAAAAAACAAAAACAAAAACAAACAGTTTTGTTTACATAATCTAGCGGATGATGTTTGTTTGTAGATGCACGTGTATAGCAGATTCAATCTCATAAGCTTGTTGTAAAATGTTGTAAAAAAAAATTAATATAAAAATGTATAAATGTAACATATTCCGTAGTCATTGGGTTATGCTTATGCAAATGTAACATACGCTTAAGGAAATGTGATAACAACACTTGAACTAACAACACTACCATTTTCTCTCTTTTTGTACTTTGCCAATTCCATTAAACTTTTCTATTTCTTCAGATTGTATCAAATTCTCTCTTTTTTTTCTTTTCTCTTAATACGTTGCCATAATTAAGAAGAATTCTCTATTTCTTTAGCTTGTAAAGTTGTATCAAATTTATAGAATTTTATTAATTAGTAATAAATAAAATTGGTTACTAAAATTGGATAAAATTTATAGAATTTTATTTAAAGTTACCAATTTTAGTAACCGATTGAATAATGGTTAACTTAACTAAGTAACTATGTGATAAATACAAACAACTTTAGGTGGAATTTATTGCGATTAGGAAACCAATTTTTTCTGTTTTGTTTTGAATTTGCAATAATTGTACTAGAACAAGTCATATAGTAAGGTCCGTATAGGCCACGGTTATACCTGACAAAATTAATCAATAAATCTAAATATTATTTTTGCTTATAGAACAAAAAATCTTCCAACACAAGAAAATACCAATGACCAATGGCAATTAGTAGTTTTGATTAGTTCAGATTAACACATAGAATTTGACTGTTGACCTTAAAGGACCTACCAAACCAAAGACTAGAGTCAATAAGAGTATAATAATAGTATGTTTAGAAATAAATTAATAAATAATTTTCCATACCAAAAAAAAACAAAAACTTCAAGAAGAAACAAGAAACATAAATTGAAATGTGAACGCATGAACAAGAACTCTTTAATCTTCTTTTTCCTCAGTTTCTTCTTATGGGATCAACAAAAACTTGTCTTCCCTCTTTCTTGATTTCTCAAAGATCTGTTTTTTTTCTTCTTCATATTTGTAAATTTTCATTTTTTCCGTTTAAAAATTGGATCTTTTTTCTTCAGCTAAAACCCTGAAGATTCTTGGGAAGATCTTCTTAAAGGTCTGATCTTTGGGTGTTTCTTGGAGCAGGACCAAATGAGTGCGTCGATATTACTGTGTGACGGCTTCGATGTGCGTCGAATTCTAACCGGGAAATTAAACGGTGATGAATCATCGACGGTGACCACCGAGGAAGACGACGAAGCTGTGTTTTCCGGTGAAGAGTGGTGTGGAGAGAGTTCTTACTGTTTTTACTTCGTTAAGCAATTCGCTTACGATGACCCTGAGATTAAAGCCAAGATTGATGAAGCTGATCATGAGGTTTATCATTGTAACACTGACCGGATTCACATTGCTAACAGATTGAAATCCAAAAGGGTAAGCCTTTTTTGGTTTTGTTTATTTTATTACATTTTGGAAACGTTCTGATTAGAAAGTGTGTGTTTTTGGTGTAGGCTGCGAGATTGTCTCTGGTTGCCTCAATGGAGACTTTGATGAGTATGAAAATAAATGAAGTAGAGAAGGAACAAGAAGTAGTTAGAGGGAGGATTTACAGGTTAGGTGAACGATTAAGTGAGATTAAGATGGAAATTGAGTTGTTGGATGTTCAAATGGCTTGTGTACTTAATCAAAGAGATAAAGCTGTTGAAAGGATTAAGTTCTTGAGGATGCAACGAGATAAAGGGGTGAGATTTTTCCGAATCTCCTTATATGTCAAGTTTGTTTCTTTCTTCATCAATTGGTTCTTAAAGATTGTTTATTTATAAGGTGTGTTTTGTTTTGTAGAATGCTGCATTTTACCAGAGCCGTGTTGTTATGAAGAAAGCTATAGAATTGGCTGCTTCTGGAAATGTTAGAGATCTTGAAGAGCTCGCTGATTCCGAGGTTTGTCTTGTCAGTCTATTGTGTGAGAGTATCTGAGATTCGAGCATTTGTTCATAGTTTTTCTTTGTGTCTTGTCTTTCTGATAGGTTGAGAAATTTATGTCTCGTTGGAACAATGACAAGGCTTTTAGGGATAATTACAAGAAAAGAATCTTGCCTTCAGTTAACGAGCGAAAGCTGAGGTGCGATGTGCAGATTAGGGACCTAGAAGGCAATCTAGATACTGAGAATGGAAATGAAACAGTGGTGAAAAAAGCAATAGAATACAAGAGGTTTAGTACTGAGGAGGAGAGTGATGATTTTGATATCCCGGTGTATGAGAAGCTTGGAAAGGAGGAAAAAGAGATTGATGAAGAAACGTTGAAGGAGAAGAAACGAGAAGAGCAGTTAGAGAAAGCTCGACTAGCGATGGAAAGGAAGAGGAAACTACATGAGAAAGCTGCTGCTAAAGCTGTCATAAGAGTTAAGAAGGAAGCTGAGAAGAAACGTAAGGAGCTTGATAAGAGAGCGAAGAAGAAGAAGGCTGTATGTAAATCTTCTTCTGTGGATGTAGACAGAACAACAGAGACAGTCAGCGAGGCATCAAAACCAGAAAAGGAGAAGCTATTAAATGGGAGATCAGTGTTTCCAAAACAGAGAAGTTATAATTATAGATATCACGGAAAAGGAAATGACGCTGTCCTTAAAGCCATCATAAAGCGTAGAAAAGCTTATAGGTTATGGGTTTGGACTGTTTCCTCCGCTGCAGTTGCTCTCCCACTCGCTCTCCTCGTTGTCTTCTATTACGTTCGATGAGAGGAAGAAGAAACATGAAAAGGTTTCTCTGAATTTTGGAGTGTTTAAGTGATGAGCAAACAGGTTCAAGGTTTAAAGTTAGTTTAGAAGCAAATGACGTTGGCAATAATGTCATAGTCAAGATGGAGTAGACTGAACAGTCGTGTTTGGTGTCATATATTTCAGAGTAGCAGAGACATTCACCTCCATGATGAGATATGTTTGACATTACATAGCTGATTCGGTTGAACATATGACCTGGAGAAGCTCTTGCACAAGGATCAAGTCAACTTTGGGACCTCGAACAACTCTCCATGGACGCAAATGTCTTGACCATGACTCCAAACACAGTCACTTCATAATTAATATGTTTTGATCTCTTAGTTGAGTCTTAGGAACTAAAAAGCATCCTCTTAGTCCTTGTGTAGTAGCTTCAGAATGTGTGTACATGGAAGAGAGACCTCATGAATTTCTTACTATCTTTAGATAAACACAACAACTTGTGGACTGACCATTTAGTACAGTCAAAGTCTCTTGTCTTGAAAATGTGATCGGAAAACTTTGAAACACTAATTAATTTGTTCTCGTTTTCCTTATCTGGTTCAATTATTTCTTTGAAACAACTCAGTCATGTAACAGTTCTTAACACAGAAGCTACCAACGTTTTTATTAGCCAATTTTGCTTGGATCAAACCCTCTATACCAAAGGGAGGTTTCGAGTTGTATTATATGACGAGAAACCTTCTACTGGACTTAGAGGCTTCTCCAAGCACAGGTTTCAGTTCAGAGACGAGAACAGGCTATGGCTGTCACAAGCTTGGCTCCTCCATGGGTCATCTTGAGACTAGCTTTCCGGTCAGTAGCAGCTTCTTCTTGTCTCCACACAAATCAAAAAACCCTAATCACGAATCTCTCCATTCCCACTTCGTTTCCTCTCCGACAGTCAGGTTCGTCCGAAGTTTTGATTTTGGATTCACCATCGTACTTATTCAATTGATGAAAGTTTCTCTTCATGATGATAGTTTGCAACTTTTCTTTGGGAATTTAGAGGTTAGGGCATTAACTTCATCAAAGTTTTGTTTTTTTTCTGATGAAATCTCTAATAAAAATTGCAGCTTTGAGAAGATGTTACAGTGCAGAAGCTATAAAAGGAGATGTAGATTTTCTCCTCAAAGGAGTTGGAGACCAAGCTGTTGCCAAAGAAGTCAAGCAAATTCTTGAAATGGTATATTCTCGACCTTGTTTTTCGTCATTGAGAGTCTTCCATCTTCATCATCTCAATGGGATTTGTGATTTGTTTATTAGGCAAGACGTGCATCATCAAAAAGAGAAGTTCTTCATACAGATTTTCTCACACCACCTATTGTTAAGGAATCAGTTTCACTATTGGAAAAATTTGCTGATGTTAAGATAGTTGCTCAAGGAGGTTACCCTGAGGTCTGCTCTTTCATCTTTAAAGAACAATTTCCTCTGAAAATGTTGAACTTTAAGCTGACAATTTTTGTGTGGATTCGTATATTTCTTAGGCTGAACGGTGTAGGATCTCGATTGGACATCCTGATGTCCTAACTAGTGATCCAGATATAGTTGCTGCTTTGAGGTACAGGACATGAATGGTAATGTTCTCTTCTTGAGGTTTTTGTTCTTATATGAGTCTGAGTATGTTTATGTTTGTATTTCTAGTATCACAGGGAATTTCGGGTTTCAACCTTGTTCTCACGGTGACTTCCTTGGTGCTATTCTTGGCACGGGAATTTCCAGGGAAAAACTTGGAGATATCTTAATTCAGGTATCATCTGATGTATCCTGTCTAACAAAAATTTGTCAGCTCCATTTACAAAATATTTCCTTTAACATTGTTTCTTTGGCTGTTTGACTTCACTGAAGGAAGAAAAGGGAGCCCAAGTCCTGATAGTTCCTGAACTAGTTGACTTTGTTGTTACCGCTCTTGACAAGGTTTAAACTTTTCTGGCTAGTTTGTGTAAAACCCATTAGCCAATATCTTGCCCTGCATTACTCTGACACTGTGTTGTTTTTCATAGGTTGGAAATGTTGGTGTAACTTGTAGTAAGATACCTTTGCTTGCTCTTGAATACGAACCGCCTAGGTATGAGCTCTAATTCCTAGAAACATACCTTCTTTTTGCATTGGAAGTTTTTTTGCAGTGGCTTGATTTTGTTTGTTTGTTAGGACTAATTCCTTTAAAACCGTGGAGGCCTCGTTGAGAATTGATGCAGTAGCTAGTGCTGGTTTCAAGATTTCGCGGTCAAAGCTAGTTGATTTGATTAGGTAAACAAAAAGCTTTATTTTTCCATTTGATCTTTCATTGCATTCTCATATTTGCTAAAGAAAATTCTTCTTTGTATGCAGTAGCAAGGATGTTCGGGTTAACTGGGCAACCGTTACAAAGAACGGAACCATAGTGAAGACTGGTGATGTTGTCTCCGTTAGCGGGAAAGGGAGACTCAAGGTAAGAAAGATTGTTGGAAAGTGAGTTTAGTTACTGATTAGTTTCAATAACATTAACCTTTTTGTGTTCAATCACAGATTGGAGAGATCAATGAAACGAAGAAAGGTAAATTTGCAGTTGAAATCATCAGATATCTTTAGAAAGAAGCTGTAAACAAATTATCAATCATTCTTTTTCTTCTCTTCTCATAGTTTTTTATTTTTTTTGGACTAGTTCTAATTAATCTCTATTAATGTAAAAGAACCGACGAAAAAATCTACAAAGTTATAACAATTTATTTATTTATTTCTATTAAATAATCATGTATGTGTTTACATATGTATACTCTCACTCACAAAATCATTACATTACATGCGTATGCATGAAGATTTTGTATACGTGAAATCCTTACGTATGCTAATAACAGTTTCTTCAAAAAAAACCAAAAATATAACAACTCAAAATTACGATATAACACTTTTTTCATTTTTTTCTATAAAAATCAAGCATACCCACAATACCCGTACTCGCATTTAACCCCGGACGCACATTTCCTAGTGCATTTCCCACAATGGTTAGGGTTAAAGTTAACGTAAGTGCAAACGCCACCGCAACAACGTTGCCCGAAACCGCATTTGTGACCGCATCGACCACAATTGTTCCTATCTCCTAGCACATTCCGACAATGCTTCTTGCAGCAATGCAAGAGGCTCGTCCCTTTATTCGCTTTTACGCCATTGCAAATGTTGTAACTCTCGACGTGACATCTCATTCCTTTCTTGATCTTCTTGTAGTGGGAAACTAGTAGCCTAGTTTTGGATGAAATTGTCACGTTTGAAAGTATCGAGGGAGTTTCGTCGAGAATGTAGTACTCCGGGTCATCTTCTTGGTCGACAACTTCATCGGCTAAAACCGAGTTAGACTTAGATGTTGCTATTATTAGGAAATAGAGGATCAATGAGAGAAGTGAAGTGGCTTTAATGAAAGTATTAGGGATCTTAATGACCATTTTGTTTTAAGTAAAAAGTAACCAAAGAGAGTTTGGCTTTGGAGCTGAGAAGAAGCAAGGAAAAGAAAGAGTGGGACTTAAGTGAAGATCTGTGTTCTTGCGATTGAAGAGGTATTTTAAGGCAGCAAAAACATTATTGAAACTTCGAATTTATTTTATTTTTAAAAGAAATTGTCTTTTTGCAGGCAATTGCTTAAATGAATTGACTTTTCCTCAAATCTAGGCTACCACAAGTGATTGTTGTCTAGATTACGTCATACAATTTTGTATCTGATTGGCGAAAAAGGTTTTCAATGGTATGGTAAAACAGTTCTTTGAATCTTTCGTTATGGTTAAAAGACAAATTAATTTGACAAATAGATATGAAGGATTTTAGTAATTAAGTATCATATAAAATAATAAGATCGACTGTGAAAATATTTCTGAAATACCTTACATAACTATAACATAAAAACAGAAAAGTAAACAACTTAAACTAAGTGAATGGCCTAAAAACCTAGAAAATAGCATGTCGATCTAAACATATAGGTACTATGAACAATACGGTCCATTTGCTTTTTCTCATCTACTATTAGTTTTCATATAATTTGAAAATCTTATGTTACTTTTTGTAGAGAGTATATATGGAGTTGAAGTCTATATAGTAGTCAGCAATGAGTAAAATCGTAAAGGAAAAATTCGAACATTAATAAATTTCGGTTCACAAACAAAAAAATACTTGAGTATTGTACCATTATTATCTTTACTAACGTATTTTTACTTTCTGTCACTTTAGCTTTTCTATGACTTTGTTGATTGCTACTTTTTTTTTCAGAAACATCAGCATTACCGTCAAGACACAAAACTACCAATCCATTTCCTTTGCTTCTGTTACATACGATTTATGTATAACTGTCAAGAACGTGAATGCATTTTTCAATACATATCATAATTGAATCAATATTATTGATGATAAAAGGTTACATTTGTTCTGTTGTATTATAATACCTTTATTATGTAAATTTGAAACTTGTTTGATCTCGAGTATGAATTAGATTCGTGACTTCGTGTACGAAAACAATAAGAAAAGAGAGTCAAACTAATTAATTTAGGCTAAAAACCATAATGGAACAAACAACACACATGACTGAAACAAAACAGCACAAGTGCTCTTTGAAATCATCAAAGTGCATGTACATGAGTTGTCTCTTAAAACAAAAGTTTTATTCAAACGTTGCACGTGTGGTGACGGTGGAACTAGATCCTTCTTTGTTGCCATTAAAGCCGGTAAGATTCACACACCGGTTACGCTTACTACGCAACGGAACCTGGCGACTGTAATGTGCTCTCTCTACCTCTACGTGTCATTATCAAATGTTCATGACAGTCGTTTCATCACCTTCTAAGTTGATTAACTTACTCGGACCGTGAAGTCCATAACGTTGAGCCGTTGACCATTAACCCTTTTTTACTAGCTCGTTGACCTAAACAACAACAGAAAAGTTGGAGGAAATAATGATACTATAATCTTATAAATATACAACTTATATTGAAATATGTGAGAAATAATGATCATGTATTGTTCATTAATTATATATTCTGATCATTGATTCTAAATTCTATGCCGCACATGACATGCAAAGGCTATGTAAGCTATGAAGCCTATACGTGTTGACAAAAATATAAAATACGCATTAGCATAAAAACAAAAATCAAATAATAGAAAACTTATGTGAAAAAATTAATGAAAAATATTTTACACTACTAATCGAATTGGTTTAGTTACCGAAGCCGCGTTTTAGCCGAAGGCGAAGCCAGAGATCGAATCTCATAGATGTGCGACTCCACGGCCGTCGTCTAGCTTTCTTGAACACTAATCTCATAATTGTAATTATATATATATATATTTATATATATATATATCACTACAAGAAAAAGGTTGTCTTGGTTGTAAATCCTCTCATAATTTTTTTTATTAAAGTCTAATTTTTAGGATTTATGACTTTTTTTAATTTTGCAGTTTAAACTTCAAGTTTTAGAATTGAGAGTTTATATCTTTACAAGTTTAGAGTTTAATAAATTTGTTTTAGGGTTTATAATTAATGATAATTATTTAATGGTTTAGTTTATAAACTTTTTTTTTTACTATATTACGAAATTTTCCTTCAATGTAGAGGGTAGAACTCATCATATTTCGGTCTCACATCTTCATATGGAAACTGCAATATGTCAAAACGAGATATTTTCCTACTCCACATTATAATTCAGGATACATCTTTGCTTTTCTTTGACAAAACTAAATTATTTTTTTTAACGGGCAGCTTTGAAAAAACTAACTCGATTTAGCTAAATTAGTTTTAGTAGTGTATAAAATACTATGCATTAAACAAAAGATTCAAGTCATGTACTATCCTCCATACGCATAACCAATCATAGGCATTGATGGACATAGTCCTAGACGTTTGGGTATTCGGTTCTCGTTCTTTAGGATATCAACTTTAGGATCCATATAGAAACCAAATAAATTTTGGTCCGGTTTTGGTTTTGTTAAGATCTCAACTTTAGCTTCAGTATAGAAATCAAAAGAATTTTGATTCGGTTTTGGTTCGAGTACCATTCAGTTTAGGCATGTTCGAATATAGTTGAATCAAGAACCGATTTGGAATATCTTTTTTCTCTGATTCTAAAATACTTGATCGAATAACCAAATAACTAAAAAATCTAGTTGAGACTCTGTTTGGTTCCATTCGACGTTGTTGTTTTTCGGTTCTTGAGTATTTACCCAGGATGGATCCGTAATTGGGTACAATAATTTAATATATTTACAAGGATATTGAAGCCATTTACCACACTAAGCATTCCAAGAATACATAAGCAAAGAGAGTAAATATGGTATCATCCAAAGAATGACCAAAAAGAAGACTGGAACAACCAACCAAAAATGCAAGAACTGTAAGCTAATAACACACATAAAACATTGATTTTCAACAAAACTAACATTGTTTCAATACTAAACGAGCAAACAAACAATAAATGACGAAGAAAAAAACATACAAATGTCCCTGTCTTTTAGAACATAACCTAAGAGACTCTTTCTATGATATTACTTTACCTATTAACATACAAAAACTGGATTTTGTATTATTGTATATAAATGTACTAGAGTAGAGAGAGTCAAGAAGCTCCAAATCTGACAAGTATGATCGCAAACTACAGTTCCTAGAATCGAAAAAATATTGAAAATAGAGTTTTGAATATGGTACTCAACCAAAAGATGAAAGTGCTACTAAAACAGAAAACTTGGTAAGGAGATCAAGAAAGATCCATTGCATATCCTAGAATATAACATACTAATCATCAATGTATGATGCATGATTCGAGAATGGCATTTCACATGTTTGAACTCATAAACCAAAGGTTTAGAGAATACGCGATACAAATACTACCTAATTTACACTATTGGAGTCTCTTTTACGTTTAAAATAACTGTCGTTTGGGACAAAACCACATTATATTATGTGCTTGAGAGGATTACGGGTTTTGACCCAAAACGTAAGTGGTAACCTTCAGGATTACGGTTTTTGTTAGGTCTTCGCAGCGAACGCGTTTTGCTTAACGGTTACTAATTACTCGATTGACCGTTGATCCATCAGATACACCAACCGGACGGTCCTGAATCGTCCACGTTTTGCGGTTAATGTTAGGCCTACTAGATTAAAGTGAGGCCCAATACGGCCCATTAATTCAAAATTCAAATTTTAAACCCCAACTTTCTTTCTACTACGCTCCGTCTTCTCCATCTCTGCGAAATTCTTACCGTTGTTTCTCTCCTTCGTCAATGGCGAATTCAAACACATACCTAACCACACCGACTAAAACCCCATCTTCAAGGAGAAACCAACAGAGTCAATCTAAGATGCAATCTCACTCCAAGGATCCGATAAACGCAGAATCTAGGTCACGATTCGAGGCATACAATCGTCTTCAAGCAGCAGCCGTGGCTTTCGGAGAGAAACTTCCGATACCGGAGATTGTAGCCATTGGTGGTCAATCAGACGGCAAAAGCTCTCTTCTCGAAGCACTTTTAGGGTTCCGATTCAATGTCCGTGAAGTTGAAATGGGCACTCGACGCCCTTTGATTCTCCAGATGGTTCATGATTTATCAGCGTTAGAACCACGGTGTCGATTCCAGGTAAATCAAACCTAGACGATTTTGTAATTCGTTACTTCTGCTTTTGATTTAGATTTCTAGGATTTTTTTTGTTGAATTGGCGATTTTGATTACTGATTTGGTAAGTTTGATTGGTAGGATGAAGATTCTGAAGAATATGGAAGTCCAATTGTTTCGGCTACAGCAGTAGCAGATGTAATTAGGTCTAGAACAGAGGCACTTTTGAAGAAGACGAAAACTGCAGTCTCGCCAAAGCCGATTGTGATGAGAGCTGAGTATGCTCATTGTCCAAATCTGACTATCATTGATACTCCTGGTTTTGTTCTCAAGGTAGTAGCTTTTTCTCGTTTTTTGTCAATCTGTGTCAAAGTTTGTCAATTGCATAGTTTCTAATTCTTGTGTGTGAGCAGGCTAAGAAAGGAGAGCCTGAAACTACACCTGATGAAATTCTGTCAATGGTTAAGTCACTGGCTAGTCCTCCACATCGTATTCTCTTGTTCCTTCAGCAGAGTAGTGTGGAGTGGTGCTCATCCTTGTGGTTAGATGCTGTTCGTGAGATTGATTCAAGCTTTCGGAGGACTATTGTTGTTGTGTCCAAGTTTGATAATCGCCTTAAGGTACAAAATTTTTTAACTACAATCAATTAGTTTTCATTTAGTTCACATATACTGCAGTTTGTCCTCTATCCCGGGTACTCTTAAATGCTGTGACAATCAAGAGTGGAGATGAACTACTTTGTTTGGATTTAGTCTTAATTTGTTTATCCAACACTTGCAGGAATTTAGTGATCGCGGTGAAGTTGATCGTTATCTGAGTGCTAGCGGATACCTTGGGGAGAACACTCGTCCTTATTTCGTGGCATTACCAAAAGACAGGAGCACTATCTCAAATGATGAATTTCGCCGACAAATATCTCAGGTGGACACTGAAGTTATAAGGCATTTACGGGAGGGAGTTAAGGGAGGATTTGATGAAGAAAAATTCCGGTCCTGTATTGGTTTTGGGTCTTTAAGAGATTTCTTAGAGTCTGAGCTGCAGAAGAGATACAAGGAAGCTGCACCAGCAACACTAGCTTTGCTTGAAGAACGCTGCTCTGAGGTAACCGATGATATGCTGAGAATGGATATGAAAATCCAAGCTACTTCTGATGTTGCTCATCTCAGAAAAGCGGCAATGCTATACACTGCTTCTATTAGCAATCATGTGGTGAGTTGTTTGTAACAGACAGTTATTGTTGCACCATTTTTAAGACTAACAATGATACATACTTTGAAATGTTTACATTAACCTGCTGTATGTTTTGCTCTTGTTTCAAAAGGGAGCTTTGATTGATGGAGCTGCAAATCCAGCACCTGAACAATGGGGGAAAACAACTGAAGAAGAACGTGGCGAAAGTGGCATTGGAAGCTGGCCAGGTGTAAGTGTGGATATCAAGCCACCCAATGCCGTTCTTAAACTCTATGGAGGAGCTGCTTTTGAAAGAGTGATTCATGAATTCCGTTGTGCAGCCTACTCAATCGAGTGCCCTCCAGTGTCAAGAGAGAAGGTACACTTCACCTTTTCTCAGTAAATAGCATTTTCTACTTTTTCATAGAAATGAAAAAGCTAAACAAGTAGCCTGAATTGAGCAGGTAGCAAACATTCTGCTTGCTCATGCTGGGCGTGGAGGTGGTAGAGGAGTAACAGAAGCTTCAGCAGAAATTGCTCGAACCGCTGCACGGTCATGGCTTGCTCCTCTTCTTGACACAGCCTGCGACAGACTTGCCTTTGTATTAGGAAGTCTCTTTGAAATTGCTCTAGAAAGAAACCTGAACCAAAACTCAGAATGTAAGAACCTTTCAGTGCTTCCTTGGATCTTTTAAATTCTGCTAGTGTCCCTGCATTTCATGATTAAATGGTCTTTGCAGATGAGAAGAAAACCGAAAATATGGATGGATACGTGGGTTTTCATGCCGCTGTACGGAACTGTTACAGCCGTTTTGTGAAGAATCTTGCAAAACAGTGTAAGCAATTAGTAAGACACCATCTTGATTCAGTGACCAGTCCATATTCCATGGCGTGCTATGAGAATAACTACCACCAAGGAGGAGCTTTTGGCGCTTATAACAAATTCAACCAAGCCTCACCTAATTCGTTTTGCTTCGAGCTCTCTGATACCAGCCGTGATGAGCCAATGAAAGACCAAGAAAACATTCCTCCTGAGAAGAACAATGGCCAAGAGACAACACCAGGAAAAGGAGGGGAAAGCCACATAACAGTCCCTGAGACTCCTTCACCGGACCAACCATGTGAAATAGTGTATGGTTTGGTAAAGAAAGAAATTGGAAATGGTCCTGATGGTGTTGGAGCTAGAAAAAGAATGGCGAGAATGGTTGGAAACAGGAACATAGAGCCATTTAGAGTTCAGAATGGTGGGCTTATGTTTGCTAATGCAGATAACGGAATGAAATCAAGCTCTGCTTACTCTGAGATATGTTCATCAGCCGCACAACATTTTGCTAGAATTCGCGAAGTGCTTGTCGAAAGAAGCGTAACATCAACTCTAAACTCAGGATTTCTAACTCCTTGGTGAGTTTTCTATTGATGAATGTCCTTAGTTTCTTAGTAGAGGAAGGAAACATTTTGATTTGATATTCTGTTTGTTTTTGCAGCCGAGACAGACTAGTGGTGGCACTTGGATTGGATCTATTTGCAGTGAATGACGACAAGTTCATGGACATGTTCGTTGCTCCTGGAGCCATTGTGGTACTACAAAACGAACGCCAACAGCTTCAGAAACGTCAAAAGATTCTTCAATCTTGCTTGACTGAGTTTAAAACGGTGGCTCGTTCTCTATAATGAAATGAACGATCATTGTCTCTATGATGTGTTCTCTTCTCATGTAACATGGCTGGTGTTTTATTCCCAATTTCAACGTACGATAATTTTCTTGAAACGTCAAATTGTTCTTGTATAAGCTCAGTTCTGCTTCATTGATTGGAAAAGTTTGTCACAATCGAGTATACTAACCAATTGAACCAGAATCGTTAACCATAACCGAGAACCGACTTAACTAATCCGGAAACTTGGTTATTACACTGAATTCCATACAGGGCCAAATGATGTTCCTTATACAGGAAAGCCGATAAAGATATGGGATTCGGGAGAATATGTAAAACATGAGAATTGAAGGAGGGCTCTGTTAGAAATATATGGGTTTATCTGTAATTTGTAATCGTATAGGAGATATATGTAAATAAACAAACATATAAAAAGAAAAAAAAAATGGTGAAAAACAAGAAAAAAACAAAAAGATTTGGTGAAACTTGATGGCGTAACGAGACACAACATAACATAATAGTAAGTGTCCACATGCATAAATCCAGATGTTCCTCCATGTCACTCATCATCGAGCTCATTATATTATTGTTTTCTTCTTCTTTTTTCCTTAAAATGTTAGAAATAAATTGGTTACAAGATGTTTTAGACGTCTGTCTAATTAATATTTTTAAGCATCGATTAATGTATTTATTATTTTTCAGTTTTTTTTAAAAAACATCATTTAATTATAAGAAAAAAAAAAATCAAATCCCGTATCAAAATTAATTTCAAATTGAATTATCATAGGGGGATTTTTGATAAGGTTTTTCCGAAACATTCGATTAGCGTATAGCGGAATTTTGAACATCGGATAAATACAAGATGGCGTTTTGGAATATATTCTATTTAAATTTAAATTTGTTTTTGTCAAGTGTAAATATTTATGACGTAAGAAATGAGAATGCAAATGGATATAGTTTTGTTGGTGTATGTAAAAGAGATAGCTGGATCGCATAGTTAGATATATGAAAGAATCTGAGAAGAAGATTTGTTCCGTTGAAATTCCTATAAACGAAGAGACAAATCTCATTCCTCGTGTGATCGAAAGTAATAATATAGCTTTTGGCACTCACAGGAATCGATTCGAAATCTGTTGGTACTACTTCCAAAACTTTATTTTCACAAGCATACACAAAGATGCTCTAGTATTGTTGAAGATTACTACTCTAGCAATGTTGTGGATAGTGGACCAAAAGTTAATGGACCAATATTCAGATATTTGGTTTTATTTTTTTGTTTTCTATATTGAAGGTTAATTAATAAGTATGATTATCACGGTTATTCAGGGCCGGTCCAGAGGTCACATAAACCAATCAACGATTAGGGCTCAAAAAATTATAGGTTATTGAAAGTTAAACTTTGTTTTGTTTTTGTTCTGATTTTTTGACTTAAATTTTATGAAACTTTCTCACGTTCTTTTCACTTATAAGCTTATTACATTCAAAAATGATTACAAAAATTATAATTTTGACTTTTGAGTAAGGCCTGCCATAAATTTGTAACCGGTTCTGGGATTATTATTAGCATGAGTAATTCATGTATAATGTATTCGACTCATTTAGAATAAACATTATAAAAAATATAAATATGCACCTAAACTAGAAATCTTTAATAGTTTGATCTAAATGATTATACACGTTGTAGAGAAGTAATATAATATTTACGCATATATAGTTTTAAATACCTTAAAATGTTTTCGAATAAAAATATTAACTAGCCATATAATCCATGCAAATCTTGATGATATATGTCTTGAACAAATTCTATTAACTGGCTAGTTGTATATTATAACCCATGCAAATCTTGATACGTGGCAAAACATAAATTTGACAAAATTGATCACTGAGCTCGACAAATCATATAATTTGGATTCTAAAACCAAAGGCATCTTAAAAAAAAAATCAATGGAGGTGTGTAGCTACGGACAAGGTCCTACGGATAGTTACGTCCGTTTTGTTTGCTAACGTAAAAAGAGCGACGCGGGGGAACGAAGTAAGTAAATGCAGAATATGAATAAAGGAAAGAATCCAACATTTGTAAAAGTTTTAATGCGAACAAATTAGTATCATCCATAATACTCTTATCACTCAGATTGAAAGATTTTTTTTTATATAAAAAAAACTGTTTTTAATATATATTCTTCTTCTCGTGGATCATATACATATGTAAAGTTTCCAGGTCACAATTTGGAATCACCTTTTTTGTTAGATAGTCCAAAACTTGAATATCAACCTTTTACTTGAGATGATTCCAAGAGTACCACTTTTATTTACACTAACAAAAACTTTCAAGTTCCAACATATTATAACATTCCAAGAAGTGAATCATTGTTATCACTTGTTTTTACCCATAGGTTATGTAAGTTACTTATGACACAAATTTTACAATTGCACATATATAAGAGAGATGTGACACATGGACAGTCACAACTCACAAACAGAAAACAAAGGAAACAATTGTAAATCGAAACCGAATTGTTATAATGTTTAATGAATATAGAAATGTGTGATTTAATTTGTTTATTACATCTCAATCTAATTCTGGTTTGAAAATCAACCTAAATAAATCTTTCAGGAACAACCCAAACCGGAAACTCATAGGGACAAAGTTTATTCAGTTATGCAAAAAAAAAAAAAAAAA
>Ga0041059_1000998_pt1 | contig 22429 bp, 18 predicted proteins | sample AraColnosormetaG_FD_56232 | JGI IMG/M metagenome (GOLD analysis project Ga0041059, IMG submission 56232) | Arabidopsis roots microbial communities from North Carolina, USA - Col MF nosort | ecosystem: Host-associated > Plants > Roots > Unclassified | place: USA: North Carolina | collected... | reverse complement strand
TAAAACGATTCCAAGATATGAGTGAACGTAGAGTTCATCTTTAGAGTTTTTATTTGTAATGACATTGTTATGTTTATAGTAAAGTTTATCGTTTCGTTTAACTTTTTTTTGACCCCAGTGAGTCATTGTTCTGGCTCCGCCACTGGTTATGGTTAAGCCAATGGATAGCTAAGCTAGGCACAACTGCAAGAAGCTACAAAGATACTAACTACTAAGTTTATATCAAGAACAGAAACTCAAACTCACTATACAACTCAAGTAACACAAGATCATACAGAGTGAATACTGGTAGCATCATCCGAAACTTATTCTATGAGAAGAGATTTGAGTGAAAAAAAAGGCGAGCTCAGATCAAGTCAATTTGGCCAGATTCGATTGCCCTTTTTACAATCTTGTAACGTATGAAGTAGAGATCACCGCGCTCCATCTCCACAGTCTCGGGGCTCTCTCCTCTGCCAAGGTAAGTAAAGGCAAACCCACACTTAGATTACAGAAAGATTGTGTATATATATATGTGTATGGAGGAATAAGAGAATGCTCACTCTTCGTATAGATTGAGGGAGACAAAGTTCTTGCTTCTACAAACAACAAAGGTATCCAAATGCGGCTGCGGCACTGTAAGTTCACAAGTGTAGTCATCACTAACACAAACACAACTCTAGCTACTGTGAAGGGAATGCTCAGATATAATAGCAAACAATCTTAACCAACTGAGATTATGGTCCAAAGTAATAAGATTTAGGGAGGTACCCATATCATCCACTTCACTTATAAGGGATTGCTTGAGAACCGACTGATAATTCTCGGGCAGCTTAAGCAGTACAGTCTCTTCGAAATGCTTTGCCAAATCATCAGCACACCTGTGATCATTCAAATATATGTCTCACAACAGCAGCCACTAACGTAAATTGTAAAAAAATTGAGTTTAAAGTCTGAAAAAACCACTCAAACAAAATATTCATGAAAAAAGTGCCTAGGCTACCTGAAGTTTTTCAATTCTCGGGACAGTTCAAATACTCCATGAACAAGAACTATATTAATATGTAAGTTCATTGTATCCCATTCACAACTCAAACATGTAGAGAGTAGTACCAGACAAATCTCTAAACACTATCTATTCCACACAGATTCTACACCAAACCTATAACATTTAGAACAAAACGCATACAAGGAAGAAGACAGCCAATTAACATAAAGTCAGACAAGTAAGAAAACAAACCTGGTAGCAAACACTTTCTCTTGCTCAGAAAGTCGCCTTTCAGCTTCTTCTGAGTTGAGGTTGTGGAACATAAACTTCTCTATCTGCAGCAATCAAAAGAACACCATTGGAGATGACATAAAAGCAAAGTCAATTAAGCAACATTGACACTTGGAATCAACGTTGATAAACTCGCAAAACTAATATGAAAGTCTTGGAAAAAAAAAAAAACCTTGAGAAGCCTAACTCTGAGATATGATCTGAGTAGAAACTGGGCTCTGTCCAAATCCATCTGATATAGAGACACCACCAGAGGATCTATGCCATTTTCCACATAATCTTCAATTGTTTCTTCCTGTTTATTTACAAACATTTCAAAAACTGATAATTTCCAAATGCAACCACTAGAAAGTGACAAGACAATGAACAACTCTAACTAAGTTTAATGTGGCATTCGATTTCACACAAAAACGAATACTATTCTAACAATTGGAAAGTCTAATTTGGATCATAGACCAAAAGATTTCTGATTTAGTGGTTAATTTCTGGGAAAAAATCCAACAGAATAATTTAGGGTTTTAGACATTTTACCACTAATTCGATCTGTTCTTTGGCTCTATCGACAAGAGCTCCTTCGTACTGAAGAATCTCCGGCGCCGCCTTCTCGTTACGCCACGCCCTCTTCAATAGCTCAACGTCCGATGTCGACATCAATGTTTCGTAATCCGCCGATCCTCCCGCTTCCGAATTCGACGCCATTAGATCAATGTACTAACGAATCTCTCTCTTTCTCTCCCCGCTTGAAAGACTCGGATCAGATCAATTTGCTCGAGCGGGAAATAAAAACATGTAACTGCGGGTTTGGCGCCAAATAAAAGGTCGAAGAAGAAGGATTTAGGGTTAATTAATTTATATTGAGCCTTTAGCAAATGTGTGGTTGAGAAATCGGTTTAGTTAATTTATATTATATAATATGAAACTCAGATCATTGTGTCCAATTTTGTTGTATTCAGGAAGTATCTATATAAAGGTATTGGCACTTGGCTTGATGTTACTACATGATGATAAGAGTCTAAAAGCCTTAGCTTAGCGCACATAATTGCAACTTAAATCTTCTGATTTGTTATAGTTGTCAATTAACCTCAAAATCAACTTAATCAACAAGCAAGTGACTGCAAATGTTTATAAGCAAAAACAATGTCAATTTCTTCGGCTTTTCCTCTTTGTTCTTTTTTAAATTCTTGCTCTTACTCTCATCGCAAATGTACATTCTTTCTAAGACCGAGAAGGCAAAAAAGATTCTCACTTCCCTGTCCCATCAAGTTGTTGTTTCAACCGGTGAAGGTGTAATAACTAACTACTAGTTCAGTGATTTCTAGACAACAAAAGACGCTATAACTGAATAATCTTTGTTTGATCTTGACAAGAAAACAAAAATGAAGAAGGAAATGAAGCCAGTTGCATTTTGAAATAATATGGTAAGAAGAATCCCATCATTAAGTTATTACAACATAGAAAGCAATTATCTGTAAGCTAGCTAGACAATCAAATGTGTGTGCCTCGTATGGCAATCATCATCAAAGAGTAGCAGCAAGAGCACCCACAAAGTTATAAGAGCTAGGTACCGTAAGCATATCATCAAACCACTCAACCTTTCCCCTAATACCCTGATTCTTGCATCTCTCAAGGGAAACCACCGCACACGAAATCGAATGACTCTTATTCCCACTACAAGGGATATACTTGTCCCACAAAAGAGCCATCTTTCCACCATAATCCGCTAACTTAACACAGCTACTAGCAAGCTTAGACAATCCCTTCAAACCCCTCAACTTCCTCCACGATCTTTTCTCTGATTCATACCATTTGATTCCACCAGGACGATAACAATACAGTACATTATCTATCACGCAATAAGAATGAAAAAACAATCCCAAATCCATACTCTGATGTTCTCCTACACCTCCCCATCTATCTTCTTTAGGCTTGTAAGTCACAACCTTATCCCCAAAAATGTAGATTTCTCCTTCAATCACCAAGCTCCTATATATAAATCTCTCCGCTAAAGGGCTTAACACAAACTCCCAAGTTTGAGTCTTTATATCGAAAACCTCCATCCATTTAGATGAATCAAACTCTTCCAAGCCTCCTGCTACATAAATCTTCCCATCAACAACATTAGCAGCTGGATAATTCCGCTTCATCCTCATGCTTGGTGCCTCGTGCCATGTATGAGACCTGCAGTCTAAAATTGAGACTTTAGAAGAGGGTGCATTCTCAATGGATCCACCAATGGCATAGATGTTAGACCCAATAGCAACGATACTCGAACTATGTGAATGGTGATTTGGGATTGGGGCTAAAACAAACCCGCTTGAGTTCTTTGTCTTCTCGGTGATGTTTTGGTTAGGTTTTCGGTAGAGTGTAAACCAACGTGGGTTAGGGTCAGGAGGGAAATCTAAGCATACATAGAGACAACTCTCCGTTCGGTTGAAGAAAGATCGAGTCTTGTATAGCTCCGGCGAAGTAACGAGGGTTCGAGAGCTCTTGGAGACTAACGAGAGAATTGGGTAGTACAATCTAGAGACTCGGGCTAAGATGCTCACAATCAAATCATCGGGAAGTGACGGGTTTGGGGTCGATTCCGGTGACGGTTCAAGCGACCGTTTCTTCCTCTTCCTCTCTGGAGACGACATTGGCGAGATTAGTCGATTTCTTCTGCTTCTACTCCGACTTGCAGATTTTCATTGAATCTTAGTGGGCCTTTAGAAATTATCTAAATAATTTGCATTGAATCTTAATGGGCCTTATAGAATTATCTAATTCATTTGTATTGAATCTTAATGAGCCTTAAAACAATAGTTTTGAGTCACCACAAATTTCTACAACACAACTCAAAATTACCAGTAGAGGACCAAAAATTCGTCAAATATATATATTTTGTTACACTTATTTCTTCCTATGAAGCTAGTAATCACGTATGTTCAACAACAAAAAAAAAGTCTTTCAAATGCATCATAGTGGTCAATGGCACAAAATAAGTTAACCCTTCAAAATTTCAACAAAATTCAAAAATGACAGTAGAGCTTTGGACATATGATCAATTTAATTTTCTGTGCATAATGGAATCTAACTTGAATTGAATCATAAAAAATAGAGAGTATATAATTGGATAATAATAGTGTTCGATTGAGAAGAAAAGAAAGAGTGGCTTGACAAGTCCACCCGTATTTTCACACAAGATCCTCAAATTGTTACAGTAGCAATTTCTTTGTAGGTTAGGTTGGCTACAAGTACAAGACATGAACATAAGCCTCAGTTTAAACAACAAAACAAGCACTAACTGTGTATCTTGTTCTAGCTCTTATCGTGAAATGTAAAGATAACAGTACTTTTCTATGCAAGACAAACAAAAGTATTCTCATAGACAAAGTAAGCTTAAACAGTCTACAAGTGAGTGCATATGTTTAGAAGTGAAACAATATCCGCTAAAAGCATGAGAGAAGCATTCATCATAGTCACATAAATATAGGCATTTTGCAACACAACATTCAGAGCAAAAAACAGTAGGAGAAAGAGTTTGGCATCAAAGGAATTATCAAAGAGACAGTCACAAAATAAGCTTAATCATCTACAAGCAAGTGAGTGCAGGTGTTTGTAAGGCGAAAACAATGACAACTGCATTCCGAAAAAGATACAAGACATTCTTTCAACTGTGACATACTAAATAAAAGAAGCTTCGTACCTATGTCCTGAGTCATCAATCAAACAGTAGCAGATTTAGCACAGACGAATTTATAAGACTTAGGGACTGTAAGAACCGCATCAAACCACTCGACCTTCCCCCAAATCTCTTCACTGTTGCGCTTTTCAAGCGAAATCTCTGCACACCAAATCATCTTCTCCTTATACCCACTTGCAGCTACATACTTGTCCCACAAAACAACCAGCTTCCCGCCATATTCCGCTAATTTAACAGTACTATATCTAGCAAACTTAGGTAGCCCTTCTAAACCCTCTAATCTGCTCCAGTCTCCTTCCGCAGTGTTACAATTCATCCATCTAAACTTCCCACTAGGGTCATAACAATAGGCTATGTTCCCTATCATACAAAAAGAACCCCTATCCAAATTCGTACCCAATCCTACCGCTTCCCATGTCAAAACCTTTGGGTTTAGAGCCACAGCCTTCCTATGATTCTCTTGACAAGGGGGTATGTAAATCTTTCCTTCCATATTTCCGAATTTGAGTTTTCGTTTTTGGGGAGGCACGGGATTCCAAGTCTGAGTATTTGTGTTGTACACTTCAACACAGTTCAAAGAATCTGGCTTTTCAGAGCTTCCTGGGAAATACGTCCTCCCATTAAAGTCACTATTGATGTGAGCCAGTCGCAATCTTGGAGAATCAAGCCAAGTGTGCGTTCGACAGTCAAGGTACCAAACGTTAGAGCATGGAGAATCTTTGATGTCTGCGGTAATGGCGTACAGATAAGAACCAACAGCGACTAGACTTGACCATTCCACAGTTGGAGAATTGAGAATTGGAATTGGAGCCAAAAGATGAACACTTGAATCCTCTTTCTTCTTCTTCTTCTTAGTTAGGGTTTGATTAGGCTTCCGGTAGAGAATCAACCAACGAGGATTAGCTTCATCAGGGAAGCGTAGGCAGACATAGAGAAAAGTCTCGGGTTTGCCTAAGAGGGTTCGGGTTTTGTAAAGCTCCGGTGAAGTAAGGATTGATCGGAAGGTTTTTGAGACTACGGAGAGATTTGTGTAATACGATCTCGAGACGCGGGCTAAGATGCTCACTATCAAATCTTCTGGAAGTGACGGATTTGGGGACGATTTCTGATTCTTCTTCCTCTTCTTCTCTGGAGACGACATTGGCGAGAGATTAGTCGATTTCTTCTGCTTCTTCTCCGACTTGCAGATAACACAAACGCAGGGAGGGAGGAATTTAGGGATTTGACACTCTCACTTCACTGCTAGTGAACACAAACGCATGGGCCTTATAGAAATGATAAAAAAAATCATTTTCATTGATTCTTAATGGGCCTTAAAACAATAGTGGATTTTGAATCATATTCTGTAACCTATTATTCATTGAATCACTTAAGCAAGTAAAGCAACAATTTCGTTTTGTGTGCATTTGTAGGAAATCTAACTTGATTTGAACTATGAAAAAAATTAAGGAGTAATATCAATGGAAAATGAGTTAACTGAATTGTAATGACTATGTTCGACTGAGAAGAAAATAAACAATAAATAGCTTGACAAATTCAAGTTCCCGAGTCATCGAATCAAAGAGTAGCAGCAGTAGCACACAAGATTTTGTAAGACTTAGGGACTGTAAGCACAGCATCAAACCACTCAACGTTCCCCCAAATCTCTTTACCGTTACGTTTTTCGAGCGAAATCTCTGCACACCAAATCATCTTCTCCTTATACCCACTCGCAGGTACATACTTGTCCCACAAAACCACCAGCTTCCCGCCATATTCCGCCAATTGAACACTAGAATATCTAGAAAACTTAGGTAGCCCTTCTAAACCCTCTATTTTCCCGTAAACCAGTATCTTACCGTCAAGTCCTCTCCAAATAAAATTTCCTTTACGATAAAAATAGGCTATATTCTCTATCATACAAGAAGAGCGAAGATATGAATCCACCGTATCCAATACTACCAATCCACATGTCAAATGCTTCGATTTATAGCTCAAAGATAGACCTTTCCCAGCCCTAGAGTCTAAATGAAAGCTCTTGTAGTAAATCTTTTTTTCCAAATTTTCCAATTTGAACATCCGTTTTTCGGGGGGCACCGGTTTCCAAGTCTGAGTCATTGTGTTGTACACTTCAACACAGTTCAAAGAATCTGGACTTTCAAAGCTTCCTGGTAAATACACTATTCCTTCAAATTCACTATTAGTGTGAGCCAATCTCATTCTTGGAGCTTCATTCCAAGTGTGAGTTCGACAATCTAGGTAAGGAACGTTAGAGTACGGAGCCTTTTCGATGTCTGCACTAATGGCGTAGAGATAATGATCAACAGATATGATAGCTGACCATTCCACAGGATGAGAATTGAGAATTGAGATTGGAGCCAACAGATTAACACTTGACTTCTCCTCCTTCTTCTTCTTCTTCTTCTTCTTCTTAGTGGTGTGATCGGTTAGGGTTTGATTAGGTTTCCTGTAGAGAGTGAACCAGCGAGGATTAGCTTCATCAGGGAAGCGTAAGCAAACATAGAGAAAATTCTCGGTTTTGCCTAAGAGGGTTCGGGTTTTGTAAAGCTCCGGTGAAGTAAGGATTGATCGGAAGCTTTTGGAGACTAAGGAGAGATTTGTGTAATACGATCTCGAGACGCGGGCTAAGATGATCAGTATTACATCATATGGAAGTGACGGATTCGAAGTCGTATCGTTCGACAGCTTCTTCTTCTTCCATGGTGGTTGGCCGTCCTTGACGCCGGAAGCGGTGGACAACCTTTGGGAATCCGCCATTGAGACAAATTCAATCAAAAATTGGGCCTTGTTGGACCAATATTTAGAGATAAATATAAAAATTACAAAACGATACTATCTTTTTAGCTAATTAATTATTCAACAACTTTACTCCAAAAATTAAAAACTTATTTTTGTGACTAATTAATTATTCTACAACTTACTCCAAAAAAAATAAAAAAAATTTTGTAAATAATTAATTAGTCTACAACTTTACTTCAAAAAATTAAAAACTTTTTTTTGTAACTAATTAATTATTCTACAACTTTACCCCAAAAATAAAGAGAAAGTATTCTAACTCTTAGCAATGTTACATCCCATTAACTTATTCTAAATCTTATTACTTAAAAATTTATGAATAGAAATATAACTTTTTGTGATTTTTGTATGTATTTTCATTCTTCCATAGGGTTAAAAATTTTCTATATTTTTTGTTTTAAATATTAACAAAATTAGATTTGACACATGTCGATGTGTTGCAAACACTTGAGTTACCAACTATGAAAATCATATTTTACATAAGAAAATGTTTTAGCTAAAATCATTAAAAAAAATAAGAAACTATTTTATTATTTTTACATAAATGTATTTTAGTGTATTTCTCTAAAAAAATCTTATCTACCTTTATTTAAAAAAGTTTAATCAAAAGAAAAAAGATTGCAGAATAGAAATAATCACAACATATTAAATATGCATAAATTATACATAATGTTTTTTCTTAATATAATAAAATGAAACAAGAAGAAAGCAGAAAACATCTAATATATTGGAACATAAGGAGTAATTTTCTTTTTGTAAGGGTCTCTGTTGATCTTCAAATTAGTAAATGACTAAATCCATCCAACAAACGTAAAGGAAGAAGGTTTAAGAGTAACCATAAAACCCCTTTGAAACAATTTAATTACTTTAAGACGAATTGATACTTCATTAAACCGAACCGACAAGAGTCCTAAAAAGGGCAAATTTTGTAAGAAAGCCAGCTTTAATCTCTCTATCGGAGAGAACACGAACGTTGACGGAGAAAGAATCTCTCAGCTTCTTTTTTTTTTTATAATCTTTTTCCGAGTCAAATCATTTTCAATCTCCACCCAACTCTCAAATCCGCGGCAAACGTTTAAGGGTCATCTCAAAGTTCCTTGCTTTTTCCCCGGAAACTCCATCAATGTCGACCCTTTTCGTTTCTCGCTTTATCTGGTAAAAAAGATTTCAGTTTTCGTTTTTGATTTTATTTGTTGCCTTGAATTTAGTTTCTTTCCTTATTTTGTTTGAGGTTTATTATATTGATGATAGGGTTTTGGAAACTTTTTTAATTGATTTTAGCTTATAGAGACCAAAAACCCTAGAAAAATATGATTCCTACGACGGCGACGGTTGATGATGAGCCGGGACAGATTAAACGTGCTCTGATTGATGCTTCTGCCGGAGCTATCTCTGGTGGTGTTTCTCGTTCTGTAACTTCTCCTCTTGATGTCATTAAGATTAGATTTCAGGTTTGGCTTTTTTTTTCTATCCTCTGAGTGATAAAGTTTAGATTTTTATTTGGTTTAGCTAAAGAATATTTGAGTTTGTTGTTGTTGCTTTGGATTGTATTGTGGAGGTTTTAGATGAGAATTATCATTGTTAGAAAATGGTTAGCTTTTATATATTTAGAGATGGTTGAAGAATGTTATATGTGATTGCAGGTTCAGCTAGAACCGACGACTTCATGGGGTTTGGTTCGGGGAAACTTGTCAGGAGCTTCTAAGTATACTGGAATGGTACAGGCGACTAAAGATATATTTAGAGAAGAAGGTTTTCGGGTCCGTCTCTTGAACATTTCCGTTTTCTGAAACCATTTCTTTTTTGTTTATAGTATGTTAGTAGTTTCAGGTTTGTGGCATTAGTTTTTATGAGGTCTTGTTCTCTGTTTTGATGTTTGATACTTGTTTTCTTTAGGGGTTTTGGCGGGGTAATGTGCCAGCTTTGCTCATGGTCATGCCGTATACTTCAATTCAGTTTACAGTACTACATAAGCTGAAATCTTTTGCATCTGGTTCTACTAAAACAGGTAATTTAGTCTACTGAGTAACATTGCGGTCTCTCTAGATATGGTATTTGGTAGATTGCCAGTGCTATTTTTTGTTGTAGTCTGGTGGCTATCTTAGGGGTATCATTTCTGTTTGTTAATTGTGTATTTCTTTGAATAGCTTTTGGAATTGACTCGTATAATTTAGAGATCAATGTGGTTCCTTACTTATTAGCTGGTTGTGATCTTATGGCAATGCAGAGGATCATATACATTTGAGCCCTTATCTATCCTTCGTCAGTGGAGCGTTAGCAGGATGTGCTGCTACTCTAGGATCTTATCCTTTTGATCTTTTAAGGACAATATTGGCCTCACAAGGGGAGCCTAAGGTTAGTTGCGTGACTTATGAACCTGTAATATAATTTAAATTCCATGTACTGGGGATTTTCTTGTTTTTCTTCCTTATTCATGCTTAAGTGACATATAGATGACTGACTGATGACTGTCAACAGGTGTATCCAACAATGAGGTCTGCTTTTGTCGATATTATTCAGTCTCGAGGTATAAGAGGATTGTATAATGGATTAACACCAACTCTTGTTGAGATTGTGCCTTACGCTGGCCTGCAATTTGGCACATATGATATGTTTAAGCGTTGGATGATGGTAAGAGCATAGGAATATATAGTTTATGTGTGATCAATGTTCATATGATAATCAACTCAATTGATTATTTTTAAACAGGACTGGAATCGATACAAATTATCCTCCAAAATCCCGATCAATGTGGACACCAACCTTTCTAGCTTCCAGCTTTTCATTTGTGGGCTTGGGGCGGGCACTAGCGCCAAGCTCGTCTGCCATCCCCTTGATGTGGTCAAAAAACGATTCCAGGTCAGTTAATCTTTACCCAATGGATTCTCTGGGAAGATAATGTGATAGGATCCAAACTATTAAACTCCTTATTTATTCACTTCAGCAAGAACTACACATCATAGAGAGACTTGATTAATGAGAATCTCTACTCGACCTAATTACACATCCCAAACTTCCTTTTAGCCACTTAGCTCTCTTGCTAACTTACTCAACTATAGTTGCTGAGTTGTCAACACATCTACTATCTACTACAAACCAGCTAGGGTAATTACAATGCTCCTACACTGAACTAGCGCAATGACTTATCGTATTCATGTGGTTTCATGTTTTGGGTCTATCCTTATGTATCTTAGACTAGACTTTCACATTTACTGCCCTATGATATGTGCTTGCTGAGTCTACTTACTGATTCCGGGTACCCCACTTGTTCTGTCACCGTACCTATAGAAAGAAAACTCCAATTTGTGTGAAACATTTCTTAAATATAAAAGCTTTTCAAACTTGCCAGTGGATCTCCAACGCAATGAAAATGCAATTGCCTTCAAACATGAAATAATAGAAATGCCAGATAGATTTTGAAAGTTTCTTTTGTTGCAGATTGAAGGTTTACAGAGACATCCAAGATATGGAGCCCGAGTGGAGCGACGTGCATACAGAAACATGTTAGACGGTCTTAGACAGATTATGATATCAGAAGGGTGGCATGGTCTGTACAAAGGCATTGTGCCATCGACTGTGAAAGCTGCTCCTGCTGGTGCTGTAACCTTTGTGGCCTATGAGTTTACCTCCGATTGGTTGGAGTCAATTTCTTGGTAGAGATTTTACTCTTTTGATACTTATATCTTACTGTCTCTAGCATTTATTATAGGCTCATATGAACATCGATCATTTTTGGAATGTAAACGTCAAAGTGTTGTCGGCAACTGCATAAGCTTTTTAACAAGTGTGGTGGATTTTGTAAAGCTCGAAATACAAAATATATGTAATTGAAAAGATTCATTGAAATTTTTTGTTAAAAATCAAATTACATACAAAAAAATTTATGTAAAATCTTTCATCAAGTTTAATGCCATTTAGGAACAGAGATTCTGAGCCGCTTTGCTCTCTTCACGTTTGGGTTTCAACCTGAAGGAGATTTTTACCCTTTAAGATCATTCTCAAAAACCCAACAAACAGAAGAACCAAAACCAAAATGTTGGGCAAAGTCAGCTATATAACTACAAATTTGTCCTAACCATGTCTCTCCTCTCTATTTCTCTCTCTCTCCCTAATACTTAAGATACAGCTTTGCAGGTCTTCTTGTTGTGTCCTAAACCCTTGCAGTTGCTACACTGGAGCTGACGCTTGAACATGTCCAGCGGTTCCACCTGCTTACTCTTTGGCCTCCCTGGTGGTGTTAGTCTTGTGGGCGGTGGAGTAACCGAAACAACCCCTTCAACGGGCGGCTCCTCCAAAATCATCATCGTCATTGTTGTGTTAGGGACAGGGTTAATGGACTCAGCATACGTTAAACGGTAACTCTCTGAGGTAAAGTATCTGGAGCAGTATTCATAAGGGCTTTTCCCTATGCATTCAACCACTGCAACTGCGTGGCTACACGGTAAACCCGTTAGTCTCCATACCTTACAGTCGCAATCACACTGATTGATGTCAACTAAGTTGATGGTTTCACCATGAACCTCGAATAAGCTATTGTGAGGCGCTGAGACCTGAAGTGACCTTGCAAGTTCTATTTCTTTCTGTAGCTTCTCTTCGTTGGTTGGTGTTAGCGTTGAAACAATCCATTCCCGGGATTGTACCTGATGGGTATATATTGATTGCATCAACTTTGCTCGAAGTTCGTCTATCATTTGAGTTATGGGCAACTCATGTGCTTCAGAAACCCAGCTGTAGAAATCTAGCCCAAAAATGGAGTTCATGTGGTTATATCTCTCTCCTTCAAACAAAGCATTTGCCCAATGGAGAGGCTCACTTTCGATAACCCAAGTATAAGCATCAGGGGAAATGCTTTTTATATTTTCCAAGGAACGGTAATATGCATCAGGTTGTGTCGCATAAGCAGCAGCATAGAAATCATTGAGTATAAACCGTCTTGCTTCATGAGAAAACTGAGCCTGCAAGTCCATGTTTAATTTCTCAGCGAGGTGGCGCAGACAATAGGCATGATGGTGTTGCTTTTCAAATACCAGAGGTAATGCAGTCTTCAGACCGTTTTGAAAATCTGCAACAAATGTGATTGTCCGGGGATCGGCCAGTGCCAATTTGAGGTGCTCCAAAAACCAAACCCAGTTATCTTCTGTCTCAGCATCCACAACTGCAAAAGCTACTGGAAATATTCCATCTTCGGCATCAGGAGCTGTAGCAACAAGCATAACCCCTTGGTACTTAGAGTTTAAGTCGGCGGTGTCAAGGAAAAGGAGAGGACGACAACCTTGTCTAAACCCAGATATTGATGCATAGAACGATATGAAAAGCCGATGGAAACTCGAATCTTCTTTTGTCATGAAAATGGCAATACTTCCAGGATTTGTCTCCCTGATCTTCTTGCAGAAAGAAGGAAGTTGACTATATGCCTTTTTATAAGAACCTTGAAGCTGCTCTCTAGCAATCTCTTTAGCTCTCCATGCCTGCGAGTAATTCAGTTGAATCCCATACTCTCTTTTGATATCCTCTGCAATATCCTTCGGTTTGTAATCTGGAAAAGCTTTCAACTTCTCCTTTATGATACTTCCAACCCAACCTCTACTTGCACGGTAACCAGCTTTCACAACCGCTCTCTCACACGTGTGCCTCGTATTCATTTTCTTAATGCAAATCAGCTGCGTAGTCGAAAGCCTCGATGCAGTGATACGCCATGGACAACCTTGAGCTTTGCATTTGACTGAAACACGATGGCTATCGTTCTTCTTGTACTTGTAAGTAAACCCATGTGCGATCGAGTACTTGTGCAACGCATCTCGGAACTCAGTAAAGCTATTGAACCTTTGATCAACACCCGTAATAGCGTTTTCCCACTGCTGTGCAGCTTTTATATGTTGTTTCTCATCAGTCAAAACAAAATTACACGGCAAAGGGCTGCTTTCTTCAGGCATTATACCCATTTCAATCTGAAAATCATTTGCTATCATATCATCTCCCACAACAATATCTCCTGCAGACACTACAGGTACCACTGCTTCTGATGCAGTTGTCCTACTTGATCTGTCAAATACAGAAATCCACACATCAGTCATTACAATCATAAACAATGTCGATAAACCGTTAGGTCTTAGAACTAGAACACACACCTACTAGCTGGCATGTTGGAGACATTCCTTGCTTCGGCTTCTTCGGGTAAGACGAAGATTTCGACATTTGGTGCGTCTGCGGAAAAGCTAACCATGCGTTGGAAATCTTTATCCTTAGAGATAGTAATTAAGGTTTTCTTGTTTCCAGGGAGGAAGTACTTGAGTGTCATATTCTCCCAACTAAACCCGAAATTTTCAGCTAATTCGGATTTGAAATCGCTCATACAAGTGTCCTGATCGATGTCTATGGCATAAGCATCACCACCAGAATAAGCTAATGAGCCATCTTTATTAGTTACAAACTCTCCTCCTGACTGACATATAGCTATCACTTTCTTCGTCGCCATAACCAAAAACCTTCAAATTTACAACAAAAAAGAATCTGACTTTTAGGTATCCAACTCAAATTGGGATTCTAATCCTCAGCTAACGCAAGGCAAAAAGATGTTTCGAGAATCTTAAAATTACGGAACCCTAAGATCCAAAATTGAACCCTAAAAACTAAGCTGGGTGATAAAAAAAGAGTACCTTTTTGAAAGAGAGGGACGAGGCACTGAGTTTTCGTTGAAAGTCGGAGTTTTTTTTGCTTGGAGAAACAAAATCCAGAAGAGCGAATAAGAACGACAGAGAAGAGTCCGTATGTTTCAAACTTTGACGTAAGGAAAACGGTGCGTTTTCTGCATCATAGGTCTTAGATGTTTCGTATAGTAATATCACAAATTTGTTATCTGCGAAAGATCGAGATACTGAATAATAAAGAGATTGAGAGATTTCTTATTAATTCTCTTGCAATTGAAGTAATGAATTGTGTGCTCACAACGAATCGATTGTTTATATAGAAGTCTGCACTGTCTAGTGTCTAGTGGTTGATATAACAGTCATCAGAATTCACAAAATCTCAAAGTATAATGTTTCTCTAAAAGTAGTCATTTGCACAATCTGCCTCTGATGTCAGCCTGAAAAAGCTTAAAAAAGATAAGACAGTAAATAAAAACAACAGCAACATACCAACCAAGGCCAGCTTTAACTTCAATTCAGAGAATAAGAATACACATTTTATACATAAAGTAGACTTTTGAGCTTAAGAATTTCTATTGTTACATTTCTTCTATCCACAGTTTTTTCATCTAAAAATATTACAACACACAAGTTGCCTCAACTTTGGTCACAACCGCTAGTTTTCTATACCCGCATCTGGAAGCGGAGAATCGTGAGCCAGTGACTGCAGAGGAGAGAAAAAACATGAGTGAGTTTAATTAGAATCTGCCTCAGATTTCGTTTGTATCTATACTGATAATCTGATTTAAGCTTTTTACCTGCTCTTGTGAGCGGAAATACATGAAGGGTGTGTAGTTGAGGAAGTTGGAGACTCTTGATGTGTATATATCCGCATACCTGAAACCAATTTTGAAGAAAGTAAGTGTAGTTTAAATGTGAGCTTGGTTTGAGCTTATGAGTTACTCGGAAATGCAGAGAAGAGGCATAAATACTTTTCGATTTGTCTCATCAAGTGGCTTTTATCCCACAAACCCGCGCGTGAGAGGAAGCCCCACCTGCAAAACAGCCCAAGAATTATGGCTCAGACATATCCCTTTCTGTGAATCTTGAGTAATCTTACTACATTTGTTTGTCTTTTTCTTTTTACCTTTTGTTAAAGAGCTCGCCATCTGTTTCCAGCATTAGACCAATCTTGTCATCTAGTCTTTGCATTACAATAAGAAGCTTTTGCATGGTCTCTGTCAGTTCTTGATCATCCAAGTTGGTAGCAGCGAGAGTCTAGAAGGAAAAGAGAAACGGATATCTTTATAAGCAATTTCCGTCACAAATCTCTATCTATTTATCTGTTCATACACATTGTGTTCCACACAGGGAGAGAAGATAGACTCTAGAGCTTGTAAGGAGATAAACAAACCTGAGCAGGACGGCCTTTGCTTCGTCTTTGAAGAGCAAGCCGAAGTTGGTTAAAGAGATCCCCAACAACCTCTTTTTGATTTATAAGCTCTATTAGCTCTTCTCGGTGACCACGACTGCCAATTAGAGCCATATACTGCAAAGAAACAAGAGAAAATCAGGGTTTTTATGTTACTTCAACGAACGAAAACCCTTCAAGTTCTGTCATCTATTGATATAGTTCAGAGTATAATTTATCCAAACCTCTTCTTCCAGTTCACGGCAAATCAGCGCAGTTCGCCACCTGAGATGGACTTTGGATACGCTGACATCAGTGTAGATGTGGTCACCAACATACAAAATCTCATCTCCATGAACGTTGAGTGAACTCTCTATCATTTGAGCACTTCCTCCTGAGTACAAACCTCCTATAGGAGACAAACAGTGAGAGGAAAAAAATTTTAGCTTTCTCCACCGTAAAGTTATCAGCTTAAATTCAGTAGAAACAATGAGAAATTACCTGTTTCAGCCTTGAAGCATGGACGCATCAAACCCTCTCCAGTCACAACCTCATATAGAGGGTGCGACATCTGGAAGAACTCTGGTTTCCTCGCAGAAACTATCACCTATGTGGAAACATGAATTCAAAAACAGTAAAGTCTAATGCAAACTACTCTCTGAAAAACAACAGATTTACAATCAAAATGCAGAAACAAATTTACGTTTGCTCACCATGTCAAAAAGATCTCGCCAGTCCATGTCATTGGGAAGGAATTTGTTAAATGAATGCTTCATCATTTTGTCTGTGTAGTGATAATCCGAGTTTGTGATAAGCAAGAGCTTCTTACCAGCCTATGAACGAACATGACAATATTAACAACTGAAACCATCATAGTTAGATATATTGTGTAAAGACTGAACCATTACCTCCTTTTGATCTAAAAGAGCTAAAGGTAGTTCTGGGTCTGGCTCGACAAATAGTTCCGGCTTGGACATTATCTCACTCTGCAAAGTAACTATTATTCAAGAGGGACCGGAGAAAACTGATATTTAAGAAAATGATTATGGAATGGACAAACTATCAACCTTAAGTTGTCCTTCAACATGTGCTCTGAAGAGAGCTTTTGCAACAGCCTGGAAAAAATGATTAGATTAAAAAATATATATGCAAAGATTTCAGTTCAATGAAATTTAGGTTCTATGAAACACAACCTTATACAGTCCTTTATAATCAAGAGTGCCAAGATCTGCCGAAATAAATCCATCATCCAATCTATCAACCATCTGAAATGATTTGAACTTTCATTGCTTAGCAGAAGCCGTGCGGAAAATTTTGTAAAAAAGAAAGTTCATTGGGGTGAAGAGTCATCAGTTGAGAAAACGAATGTGAAAATTATATGAGTTACAAATAAATAAATAAAGTAAATTATGTCCAAAATCAACTGCAAATTGTTCAGCTACCATTTCTTGTAATAAAAGAACGTACCTGTGCATAAGCCAGAGCCTCTGAAACTGAAAAAAATGTATTGAGAAACTCCCATCGACTCTGGTTCCGCAGGTCAACTAACTCCCTTCCATAGATCTCACTTTCATCCATACAAAGACAATAAGAGAATGAGACTTCCTTCAAAACAGAACAATGACTTTGCAACTCTCTTTTTTCTTCACATTACCAATGGTGTTGAAAAGTCAAATATACCTGACAGCTTTATTTGATAACATCTTTGTACCGTGCATGGCTCTCTTCACATACCCAAATCTATCGGCCTTAACTAAATTACCTTTCTCTTTGTCAATCATGAGACCCCTGATAACCTATAATAAGAGAAAACATAGTTTGAGTACTCTAAAAACTAGATAGGGTACTACAATGTGGAACCTTTCAACTTTCACAAGAAAATAAACATATCACCAGTTCCGGATCAAAAGCAAGTCCATCAACAGGGAAACCCATGCTCTTTAGATTTTCCATGCAATAGTCATAAGCCTTTCCTTCCCAAGCCTGAACAAGACCATAAATTAGCATCAAATATGGGTGCATAAATGTTTCCTACTTATGTCTGAGAAAGGAAGAACTCACCATGACATTGTAGTGCATCAAAGTGTAATCCATATCATATCCAATTGCACTAATGGACCGAAGATTCAATGTACGACTACAAAATATACCCCGAGGAGAGTGCTGTGCAGAGAAAGGGCCCTGCAATACCAGGCATGAGAATGTGACACAAAAGAAAAAGAAAAGTCCATATAAAACCAGACACAAATAACTCAATACATTCATGTTTTCGCAACAAAGGGATACTCAAACTTCAAATACATAACACAAAGTTGTAAGGATTAGATAACGAACTTGGATACCCAACTCTCTAATCAAATTTTCAGCCGCTTGAGCCTCTGTTCTCGCTACCTCCTCAATGGGACCCTCCAATGTAGCCTGCCCATCTCCTACATAGATACACCAAAGTTACATTTTGCTCATACAACGTGACATTCACAACAAAGGTTCGATCTTTTTAGCTCTTATTTATCTCAATTAAACAAACATCAACCAAAATCAAGTTCCCTAACCAAAGACCAAAACTTTATCCCACATTTCACTAAAACCAATCTGAATTTCGAAAACTAACAAAACAAAAAGGAAGATTGTATATATACCAAATGACTGAAGAGGGTCAAGCTTGAGATTCAAATCTCCCTTAGTACTTTGACCCAGATAGTCAACTTCATACTTAGAAGAAGTAGTAACCGAAAACACATCATCCCCAACAGCCACGCGTCCACCGTCAGCTCCGGCGGCTCTGCACTTGATCATCCTAAGAGATCCCCTCCTCTTGTTACTTTTCCTCAAATCAGGTAATTCCGCAGCAGAAAAAGAAGGAAATTTCATCTTCGTTGACATATCTCTCCACAGAAGCTTTTTATCGAACACCTGATCGGCACATAGATTCATTCTCACTTTGGGCGTTTTTGTACTGTAAAGAGATGAGAGTTGGGGAACGTTAACTGAGAAATTAGGCATCTTTACGCTCGTTCCAATATGTGAGACAGAAAACGACAGAACATCGGCGTTTGAATTCGGAAGATGGCGTGATGTTTTAACTTCTAGAAGATGAGAGTGAGAGATGATGATTCTCTCTTAAATAAAAGACACGACACAAGGAGAAACATGTGCTCTTAATAATATCCAAATTTGGCATCAGAATCTATTCGCACGAATCGCGAAAAAGCAACTACTAATTTTTTTTTTTAATAATATTTATATACATTTATTCACACTTGATGATATATTTACAACTTCTTATGGATTATGTCGAATAATCTCTGACCAATAGTGTGACGTTTGTTTGATAGTCATGTATCAAAAATATGATAAAATATATATCTTGATGATAAATGTCATATTAACATATTTGTCACTCAGCGAAAGAATTAATTAACGGAAAAATGTGACATTTACAAAGTTAAAATCAAATAAGAAAGAAAGTAAATTCTTGAAAACCTTTTTAAGGCCAAAGCAAGGTACAAGGGGCGGGTTAGCCCTCTTCTATATGGATGAATCAGATAATCATATACATGATCGATGTTGAGACCAAGTTTGAAGGCCATAAAATCTTTATGACATTCGTTTATAGAGATCATGTAGTAAAATAGATTCATTTTGACTTGTTGAATGAAGAAATAAAAAATAGGGCGAGACACATGTGCAAAGACAAGAACATGTTTTCGGGTTAAAGAATAACATCAATTTTCCTTAAATGTGGATTTGGTTCAAAATGATGATTGGCATTGACCAAACTATCTTTAATTTATATGGATCTTCTTTCAGTAGTGCTTTCTATTTATTTTCATATATATTAGATTTATTAAAGAAATTTCTGTGTAGTTCTTTTTTCTTAAATCTAAAATACTATGATTTAATGTTCATTTAAATAAAATGGTATATTTAAGGTAACAAGAAATTTTATTAATGTTTTCTTTGTTAATTCTTGATATGAAATTTCAGTTTCTAATTTTCTTACATAAATGTTTCTTAATTGTATTTACATATGATATAGCCTTAATAATTTTTGAACCCACTTTGTTTCTGGTATAATATAAAATTGAGTAATTATTTTACTAAAAATTAAATGAGAATTATCTCTTTCTTAATATATATATAGTCAATTTCATAATGCGTTATGCAGGTTTAAATCTAACCAAAGTTGACACTTTCATGAACCATCATATCAAAATTATATCTTAGCTTTTATAAATTTATTTTGTGGGTATAGAATAAAATCCAGCTAAATTGATTAATTTTATCTGCGAAAACCAAACCCCTATATAAGAGCACTTTAATCTCAATGGATACATCTAAAAACAAAGAGAAAACAAAGTAATAGCTATTAGCTAGTGACACCTCAAAACAAAAAAATGCAGAACCAGAAACATTCACATATACTGACTGCCATAACAATTGTTCTCTTGTTTGCGATGGCCGGTAAGTCAATTTACAAATTCATAAAACATATACACAAACTTTTTGATTTCTATTAGGGTATTTTCTTGATCTAAACCATATTACCTTCGTTTGTTTATATATATACCTTATATTTTTTTTTAATATAATTTACATCATTCAGCAAAATACACTATCTTCGTTAGTTTATCGTGAAGTAACCTTACCGTTTGATCGTGATCGAATCTCAATGTAGAGCTCTCTAAATATAAACATAAATGATGATCTATCATATATAATAGATTTTTATGATATCTTTTACAGCTAAAATAAACGCTATTGACGTTCATGACGCCATGTGTTATCGGTCCGAGTGTACAAGCGTATGTGATCAGATTTGCTTAAGCCACGGGTATACAAATGGATGGTATTGTGGAACATTTAGACTCCACACTGGATGTTGTTGTCTCAAGAAGAAAGAACTCAACCAAATAATATCTCCATCGAAAAACTAATATCCATCTTGTTTTTTTTCTTTGTATACGAAGATTTAAATGGTATTGATACACATTTATAATATGAAGAAAGATATCTTAAATGCACTACATAGTTGTGGTAATTATATTATGCGTATCAAACTAAAAAAGTATGTATGATTCAGTTATTACAAAGACAGAATTTTATGCAAAAGAATCATATAAAGGAGTTTAGTTTTGTTACCCCATCTATACGATTTGGACGTTTCAACAAAATAGTCTATTAATACTATATTTCAAAATGATCTACAAACTAAACCCACAATAACTTGTCAATTTTTATAACCTTATAATATCTCATGTTTGGTACAACAATTTATTAAAACGTTTGGTTCGTACAATAAAACCAAACTAAAATTGTTCTTATTCCTAACAAAATGAGATAGATACAATTTGAATTTATAATTTGGATATAACTTTCTTCAGCTCGTCTGGAGCATCTTTAACATGGTCCGGTATAGGTAAACCGCAGAAGAGAGTAACCCGTGATGTTGATACCATTATTTTGTTGTCCGGTGTCTCGGTTTTCTTAGCTTTCCATAACCGGACCTCCCACACCTAGTTAGATACAAAATACTCCACACAACGTGTCACTTTCACATTCATTTTACTCTTTAGGTCTTCAGTCTACGATAAATAAAATAAAATATTTGCGTTGGTTTAGTCCAATGCATGCTAACAAAATTAAAGTTTCCGACAACTTGGTACACGAGCTGCTTTTGCTTGCCGGAAATTTATACAATTCAAACTCACAAGTCTATCAAATACATGAAAAAGTTTTCCAATTTTCATTTTAGGTGAAATTAATAAGGTTCACAATTTAAATATGGTATTGCATATATTAGTTTTCTTACTTTTCACACGATATTGCATCAAAACAAATTTCATTTTTTAAAAATCACCTGGTTATAAAACATAACTTGTCACTTTTACTTACTAATACGTGAAAATTTATCTTATGTTATCTCTCAAATTGCAGAATTATATTTAACTTCTTCAACAAAATATTAATTTTTTTTTTTACATTTAAAAAAAATTTATTTTTACATTACTTTGACACAATATTAAAATTTAATATTACTAAAAACTTTTCTAGTTAATATAATTTTATATACATTAAAGTCTAAAGATAGCTGCGTATATATGTGTATTGGTCAGTGTTATGTATAGGTTACCTGAATATTTTTGCCGACTGAGACTGGAAAAGATTCGGCGAAGACAATTTCGCCGAGAGCAGCAGGACGGAGGTGGTGAATAGAGAGATGGATTCCAGCGACGCGTTTAAAACCAGAGGCGATTCCGGCGCCGAGACTGGCGAGTGCCTCAGCGATCAGAGCCGATACGCCGCCGTGCAAGACTTTGAACGGCTGGCAACATTTTTCAGTTAGGGTGAGGTGGCCGGAGACTCTGGTGGCGGAGAGCTCATCGAATACAAATCCTAAGATTTTAAGCGGCTGATCAATGATAAATTCCGGCGATTTTGGATCCATTTCTTAGGTTTTAACGATCGATCAAACCAACTTTTTTTTTTTGTTCGGTTACGTCTGATTTGTTTGCTTCAAATGGATTGATGTCATAAAACGAAAGAGAAGAAGAGGTTTGTTGGGCTTAATGGACTTATTGACAAAAAGACTTACTGGGCCTTTAGTACGATTTGTGACAATTTTTGGATGTGTTAATTTTTTTTTTTTTTTTTTT
>Ga0041059_1000997_pt1 | contig 22442 bp, 23 predicted proteins | sample AraColnosormetaG_FD_56232 | JGI IMG/M metagenome (GOLD analysis project Ga0041059, IMG submission 56232) | Arabidopsis roots microbial communities from North Carolina, USA - Col MF nosort | ecosystem: Host-associated > Plants > Roots > Unclassified | place: USA: North Carolina | collected... | reverse complement strand
AAAAAAAAAAAAGTAAATGATTTTTAATTTTACTCAAAAAGGATAAAATTACCAAAATGTAAAAAAAAAAAGTAGAGATATGTGAGACAGTGAGTGAGAGAAGAAAGTCGAACGGTTTCTTCTGTGTCGACCGGCGTGAAACCGGAGGGGTTTTTCTTATAAAATAACATTTTTGCTTTTTGTATTTGAAAGAAATGATAATGACAAAAATGATTTGTTGATTTACTCATCGTTTGATTATGAGATGTGGTAAAACAATTTGAATGGTAAGAGACTTTAAGCGGTAATTGATAGGGAATCTTAATATTCTTTTTATGCTAGTATGGACTATCAACTATGGTAGATTTTTTTACCATTATGGGAAATAATTTACCAATCTAATCCATTAGGATAATGGAATTAAGATTGAGTATGAATTGAACCGAACCAGATATATAAACTAACACCCAAAACTCAATCTAGTCATAACTTTGTTTTACTTTCTTACATTACAAAAATGTTATCACTAACTTGGACTAGAAAAAGTAATAATTTGAACAACGTTTTTTTCTTTTGATTCTTGTTTTTAAACAAAGTGTGTACTTATTTGTATATTAAATCTAAAACAAGATACTATGAAATAGTTTAATTTCTAAGGTATTTGTTTTCATTTTCACTAGTAAAAGCTATAGTAAAAATAATGTTTTTAGGAGGCGGAGAGGTGATTTTTTAGCACAGCGGAAGATAGATTTTGTCTGGAACAACAAAGGTCGCAAAATATCTGGGCCGAGGTGACAAATAAGTAGTACATCACTATGGTTTTTAGGCTACAAAAAGAAAAGAGAGGCCCAGCAATTAAGGATTAATGTCGTCTTGTTTAGAGCATTTTCCGTTATCCTATATATAATTCTACTTTCCCTTTTATACCCCAAGTTTTGACAGTTTTTGGGCTTGTTGTTGCCTTTTTGTTTAATCGAGTTTTAAGAATTGATAAGCTTTTGGGTGGAGAGGTCCAATATAGACATTACGTCTGTATATTTTGCTTTGTCTTAATGTCTATATTTTGTCATAACCTCCTATTCTCATATCAAATACCAAAAAACTTCAAAAGCCAATTAAACTTTCGGATTGTTTTTTTAAGTTTACCTTAGCTAATGAGAAAGAAAATGAAGTTCTTGAAACCTAGTCAACCTAGACGCTAATTGGATAGATTTGCTTGGTCACTCGAGGTGACTCACCTAGATAGATGTTACAAGCTAACACGTTGTCTGAATTTTCCTCTCTTCTACACTATTAAACATAGAATTTTACTAGAGTGTAACTTTTTTTGTAATGAATAATTTAATGATCCCAAACGTACATTTTCATATTTATAGTATTATGATTACTCACCATTTATAATAAATTAAAGATAGATGGAAATTCACCTGTTTCCGTATAGTCAACTAAACATGATAGACAAAGTCAATAATCTTGATCTCTCAAGTTACAATGAAGAACAAAACTTTTGTCTTTAAAAGAGCCATTCACCAGACAAAACACTAAACGATCATCAACACAAGCCAGAAGAAGATGGAGGAAACAAAGACTCACGAATTGGAAGTAGAAGCAGAATCAGGATCAAGAATGGAGAAAGTATATATAGCTGTAGGAAACGATGTACAAGAAGGTTACAAGACGATTCATTGGGCTTTAAAGAAATGGAACAACATACCTATCTCCATTGTTCTTCTTCATCTCTGCAATATTTCTCAAGATTTTGTTTACACCCCTTGTATGTTCTCTTTCTTCTCAATTCACACCTCTTATTTTCTTTTTGTATCATATAAACCCAATTTTCACATGTGTGTTTGATTCATAGTTGGGAAGCTTCCAGCGAGTTCTGTGAGCGAGGAAAAGCTTCAAGTTCTAAGGAAATACGAGGATCAAAAGATCGACAAGTTGCTGTCCAAATACATTACTTTTTGTGGAAAGGTTTGTCCTCTTTCTGTAAATTTTGTTTTATTTGGGTAAGCAATCGAAGTAATCTCTTTCTTGGGGTCTTAAAATGTAAAACTTTTTCATGGTGATAATAGTTACAGGTGAAAGCAGAGTTACTCAAAGTTGAGAAGCAACATGACTCAATTCAAGTGTTGATTTTAGATTTAATCTCAAAGCTTAGAATCACAAAACTCGTAATGGGAATCACTTTCATGAGATCTTCATCATCTTGGTAATCTTTTTTTTTCCTTTAAATATAAAGTTATCGATTTCTCAACCCTAAAAGTTTTGTGTTTCTTGTAATGCAGGAAATCGAAGAGTGCGATAAGCGGATCGTTCTATGTTTATCAAAACAAACCAGAGTTTTGCGAGTTTTATATAATTTGTGGAGGCAAAATGGTTTCACTAAAGAATGATGTGAACAACAACAATAGCAATATCAGAAGCTGGATTGGTAAGATGTTTCATGATCCAGGAAGAAATCTAGACCGTTCATCTGGCAACAATGATGATCCAACGGCTAGTGGAAGTTCATGGGATAAGAATTTACAGGAGATAGAGAATTATTTCCAGCAGTTATTGAGTTTGAATCTTGCAGAAGAAGAAACCGAAAACGTTGTTGAAGAAGAACAAGAGGATGATGATGATGTGGCACTAAACGTGCTGCAACATATGGTAAAGATACTGTAAGAATATGCTTTTTATTGATTTGTGTTTTAAATTATGATTAAATATTTTGTATGTTGAAATTGTCAGGATGTTGCAGAGAAGTTAGAGTATGTGAGAAGAAAGGTAAATGAAGCTAAGCTGATGATAGATGAGAAAAGCAGAGAAGTCAAAGTCAACGCTGAAAGATCAAACAGAGCTGAATGGGCAATCTCTTTATGCAATAGCAGAGTAATAGCTAATAACCAAACCTTTGGAATCATATTTAGCAAGAACTGAGATTCTTAGTCTTAAAAGAACGTTTTTGGTTTGAATCAGATTGGAGAATTTGAAGCTTGGATTAAAGAAGAAAGCGAGAGACGAGAGAAACTTCAAGCGACGTTGGACTCGGATAAAGAATGTATTGAAGAAGCGAAGAACTATGTTGAAAAAGGAAAAACAAAGCTACATTCACTTGCAGAGCTTCAAGAAGTGCTCTCAAGCAAAGTTAAGACGATGATGGAGGCTAAATCACAGGCTGAGGTCGAGCTAGAGAGGGTTGTGTTACAGAGAGGAGAGATGATAACGGAGATTGAGAAACTTAGGAGTCAGAGAGACGTGTTCAACCGTAGGATTGAGTTTTGCAAGGAGAGAGAGGTGATAGGTTCGGTTTCGAAGGAAGAAGTGAAGTGTGGGTATAGAGAGTATGTTGCAGAGGATATCAGACTGGCTACAGAGACTTATTCTGATCGACTGAGATTGAAATCTGGTGGTAACTGGACAAATGTGTACCGAGGAAGGATCAAACATACAACTGTGGCTGTGAAAGTGATTGGTGATAGTTTATCAGATGAGGCTTTTGGAGCAAAAGTTAAGCTTTTGAATGAGATTCGGCATCCTAACTTGGTAGCAATTGCTGGGTTTTGTTCACAAAGGCCTAAATGCCTACTCTTTGAGTACATGCATAATGGGAACTTGAGGGATAATCTATTCACATCACAGAGGAAATCGAGAAGAAGCAAGATACTGAAATGGCATGATAGGATTCGTATAGCTCATCAGGTTTGCTCTGGACTAGGATTTCTCCATTCGGTTAAGCCTAAACCGATTGTCCATGGTCGCCTTACGCCGTCTAAGATCCTCTTGGACCGTAACCTTGTTCCGAAAATAACCGGTTTTGGACTTATAATGCATAGTGATCAATCTGATACGAAACCTGATGTGATGGCGTTTGGGGTTTTGCTTCTGCATCTTTTAACCGGGAGGAACTGGCATGGTTTGCTCAAGGCGATGTCTATGAACCAGACAAGTATTCTCAGGGATTTGGATCAAACCGCTGGTAAGTGGCCACTCGAGTTAGCTAAAGAGTTTGGTGCACTTGCAGTGAAGTGTTCTTCAGTTAACAGAGGAGGAAACATGGATTTTTCAACCAAAGAGATAATGGAAGAGCTTGGTAAGATAAGGGAAAAAGCCGATGAGTTTAAAACCAAAGGAGGGTACGAGGAAGCAACCAATTCAAACATGGATGAAGGAGATCCGAATGACATACCAAGTGTTTTCATGTGTCCAATACTTCAGGTTAAGTCAAATCCATATCATTTCCATTCTCCTTATAGCAGTGATTCAGAATCTAACTCGTTGTTGTTTTCAGGAAGTAATGAAGAATCCACACGTAGCAGCAGATGGGTTTTCGTATGAGCTCGAAGCCATACAGGAATGGCTAAGCATGGGACATGACACATCTCCAATGACAAACCTGAGACTCGATTACCAGATGCTTACACCAAATCACACCCTTCGTTCTCTTATTCAAGACTGGCATAGCAAAAGAGCAGCACAAGCTTCCTCTTAAATTCTTTTGTATAACCTCAAATTGGCAAAAACACTATATTTTGATCATCTTAAGCTATAGAATCCAGATATTGTAGTAATCAATAACAAAGGATCAAACTTGACAAGCTTAACACACAAATAACCTGATGAAAATGGACATAAAGCACATAGCTTTTCATTTTACCTTAAGCTTCAACAAAACAAAATCTATGGTTCTTCGAAATTAGCTACTATCAAACACAAACAGACAAGGGACAACCAAAACTAAAGAGATCCCACAACAAAAAGAAGAAACAAACAAAAGGAAGAAGAAGCCTTTTTTATTTCGTGGATACAGGAGAGAAAAGGCGAGCAATTCGATCTTTCTGCTCTTGGAATCGTCTTTCCAAGAAAGTCTCAATGATCTCCATCACCGAAACGAATCTCTTCATATGCTCCAACCTCCGGCTTAGCTCAGCTTCTCTCGCCCTTGCTCTTCTCAGCCGCGCCTCGGTTTCCGCCAGCCGGTCTCGAAGATCGTCTACCACTGAATCATCTTCTCCGTCATGCGATCGGCGACGGAGACTGCTTCGCGACGACAACGATTGATTGTGACCGTAACACATCGTAAAAGGAAAGATAAACACAAAAATCAATTCTTCGGTTTTGGCCTTTTTGGGTTTCTCTCTAAAGGAAGAAGAACATAATGAAGGGTGTTTTGGTCATTTCATTAATGGTCAAAAGTCAAACTCTTCTTATTAAGTCAGAGGGTTTTATCTGTTATATAAATCAGTCACCGGCGCCGGTGAATGAAGCAAGAACAATGTCGAAGCCTTCTTCTTCACCTTTCTTCTCTGAAACCACTTCTCGTCTCCAAGACGAAACAGTTTTCTTCTCCTTATTCCCTGACTCATCCCTCTCCTCCGCCGCTCTTCAGTCACTTCACTTAGAAATCATCGATTTCGTTTCTCCGTTTACTTCTCCTTACATATGGCAGCACGAGCCTTTCTCTCTCTCAATCGCTCTCTCTTCCTCTTGTGCTTGTACCAATACTGCTATACCTCATCTCCACGGGAAGCTCAAGTACGGTGACAATCTCGAAGACGAATGGTTCGCTGTGTTTTTACTTTTTCGAATCTCCGCCGCGTTTCCGTCTAATTCGATTCGTGTTTGGGACACTGACGGCGAGTTTCTCCTAATCGAAGCTGCTTTTCATCTCCCGCGTTGGCTTAATCCGGAGACTAGTCTCAATCGTGTCTTCATTCGCGGTGGTGACCTCCACATAGTTCCCAGAAGCCGTTTGCCTGATCCTTCTTTGGTTGCGTCTCTACGGTTTCTAATCGAGCGTGGTAACGAATCTCGTGCGTCGGATTCAGTTCAATCTGCGTTGAAGAATCGGATATCTGATTATCCTGAAAGAGCGTGGAGGAATATGCATCGTGTTAGGGTTAGGGTTCCGGTATCGGTAGCTCAAGTGATTAGGCATGAACCTTTCTTGATCTCACTTGCTGTGGAAGGGTTTTACGATCGTGATATGGATTCAATGAAACACGCAGCGAAGATGGAGAAGTTTCTGAGCAAAGGAAGAGAAGAGAAGCTTGTGCTTGTTCTTGTCAAGATGTCTCGTGCTATGTATGGGCAGCTAGTGCAGCAGAAGTTTCAAGCACCGAATTGTTATCCAATGCCTAGTGTCAGTGACAGGGATGCTTTCTCTGAAGCTGAGCTAGGGATGAAGATAGCTTGTGGTATGGAAATGATGTACCAGCAGAGGAAGAAGGAAGGAGAAGATGGGAAAGGGATTAGTTGGAGCAAGTATAAAGACAATCTTGAGAAGTATGGTTATTTTGAAGGATTGCTTTCTGGTTCGAAGGAGTATAAGAGGTTGATGGAGAATGCTGAGGAATACCACCAGAAGAGTTCTTCGTTTTCGAGGACTAGGTAATTGCAGTTTTTTGTTTCTATAGGTAGTGAAAAAGGATTCATCTTTGAGTTGTTTATATGATCTTGAGTACTTGTTTTATTTATGTGCAGAGACATTATGAGTGCACCGGTGAGACGTATTGATGAGATTCTTGCTTTACCTTATTCGGAGGATGACTTTAAGGGCCAGGAAGTTCCTGCTTCTGACAATGATTCTTGGCTCTACGATGGTGAAGATGAACTAAACTCTGTTCTTCAAGAGAGGCAGAAAGAGATGGAGTTTTATAACTCAAAGAAGGAACGCAAAAATAAAGGTAAGGAGAAGCAAGAAGCTGGAAGCTCATCTGATGCAAACATGAACAATTTTGATCTCGGTGATATCTCAAAGTCGATGCAGCAATTCATGCACAAGGTATCAAGCTACAAAGGAGCAGAAGTTCCAGAAAACAGGTTATCCATTATTTGAACATTAATCATTTTTCATGAACATCTCTTTGTTAATTTCAAGCTCAACACATTAATTTTTTTTTTTCTGGACTTATGTAGGGATTTCAAAGAAGTGAGTATAGATGTTGATCGTTTCATGAAAGATATTGAGTCAATGCTAGGAAGCCAAGGTCGTGACGAACAAGCTGATGATGACAGTGATGGCTCTGAAGGATCTTCCATGGACATGGATTTTGGTATTTCCTAAACTTTTTTTTTTTTCCTAATGGCAACATATACTGATCTATAAGGTGTGAAATGTGATGTGGGACTTACTAAAATGTTATGGTATGCAGATGACGTTGAAGATGATAGCGAAGGAGAAGAATCTAACGAAGATGCTAAGGAAAGCTTTGAGGAATCCTACTATGGAGCAATGAATGAGGAACTGAAAAACTCAACTCTTGAGAAAAGCTTTGAAAATGTGAATCAACAACATTCTTCTAAGCAAAACGAGGTAACTCTCATAACTAGACTCAGTGAATTTAGGAGCTTAGATTTTGACTGTAATGGTATTTATGAGATGAATGTAATGTCTCTGCAGGAATCATCAAAAACTAGAGATGAGAAGGATGATGAGTTTACACCAGTTGATGCAGATTTTAACCTTGTTAAGAACCTACTTGAATCCTACTCTTCACAACAAGGACTTCCTGGTCCTGCTTCCAATTTGCTCGGCCTCATGGGTTTGCAGCTTCCAAAAGATTCCGGCGACAAAAACTGAATGCTTATCAAAATGTAGTTTGTTTTTGGGTTCACTTTGTTTAATCACATAATCGTGAGTAACGTTGTTGGGGAAGTTTTTGTGTTGTCGAAAGTAAGCACATGACATGTGATTTCAAGAAAACAACATATGTACATGTACATTACTACTATTACACATCATCAAACCACAAAGGAACAAAAGAAAAAAGATTTTTTTTTTTTTTCTCCTTTTCCAAACCCAATTTATCTCGACCACAGAAGTGAAGCAGAAACGCTTTCACAACCGGAAAAAAACACCCACATGAAAAATATCCAATACTCAAATCATATCATATTCATCTTCATGTTGCTAGGTCTCCATCAGCATCATCTTTGTCCATTAGTAGATTCTTGAGATATGACTTGGTGTTTTGTTGTCACTCGCTTCAAACAGAAAATCAAAAGAAGTCTCCAGAAGCTATATCCACGAACGAATCTTGCTTCTTCTTTTTTTTTATTTTCCTTTTCTTTTTTTTTTAGATTATTCGATGCTTAAATCTCGATACTGAAACAACAGAGAACTAGTCTTATTCTTCCCAATCTCCAATTTATAGCTTCCCCATAGACGACAGCCACTGTTCCATGTTCTTCCCATCTGCAGTTTACATGTCATCAGAACAAAGAACAAATCAATTTACAAACAAAAGACTCAAACCAATTACTTAAGTTCTTAAAAGAACATGCAGATAATTTACATGATAGCTATTAATGAATGATGATGATAATGGAAACAAACATTACCAGGAGCAGCAGGAGAGAAGAAGCCATTCGGAATCTGATTCCCTGAACCATCCATAACTTTCTTGTAAAGAGGAACCAAAACCACAAAGCCACCACAATCATCATCCTCAGCTTTAAAACCTGGTCCATGTGGCTCAACCCAACCAATTGACCACTCTGGATCATCAGGTTCAGGAAACACCACATTCCCAATCTTATCCTCTTCCCCTCCTGATCCTGATCCTCCTCTTCCAATCCATCCTCTCTTGGTCTTCTTCACTGATGAAGAGGAAGAACCAGTCTTACTAGTAGTAGTCTTCTTCAGTGAAGGACTAAGTGAAGAAGATCCTTTAGGAATTGACTCTTTCTTCTCTCTATCTTTAGTGTTACTACCACCACACAACCACCTCGGAAGACGAGGAAAAGAGACTGCCATCTTTTTTAATGTTTCCTTTCTAAAAAAAAAACTCCGAACCTCTCCGGAGAAAACTCTTATCAATCAGCCATCATGTATCGATGCTTTATCTTCTACTTCAACCTGTTGACAATTTAAAAATAAAATCAACCATCAATAAAACAATCATAATGTCAACATAATGATGACACTGACCAAACACAAAGACTTTAACACAAATTTCAGATGCCAATAGAGAAAATCTCTTATCCATTAATACTGTTTATGATGTGATCGATTAGATTAGATTAACTCATCAACATAATATCAAACACGAGATTTTATGATTAAAACAGAATTTTTTCTTCTCAATTTCAATTTTCAATGAAATTTCAGGATAAACACAACGAAGATCTCAATTTTTTCTTTTTTAAATTTTCACTCGATGATTCTTCATCAATGGAAAGTAATTAATGTTTCATCAGATCGGTGGTCCAATTAAAAAAAACAATCGCTAAAAAATAGAAAAGCGAAAGCGGTCGACAATTGAAGAAACAAAGGATGATCATCAAAAGCCTCCGATGTCCGTCAAAAGACGGCAAGGCTTCGCCGGAAAATTCGGCGGAAATAAATGCGAAAAAATCGGAAGGAAGAAGAGAGAAAAATCTCCGGTAATTGCGAAACGTAGTAAATTACCGAGAAAAATAAGAAGGAAGGGAAAAAATCAAATCGACGATCGAAGAAAGCGTAAGAATAGCGTCGTTTCGTCCGTCGTCGTCTCTGACTCTCTTTCTCTTCTTCTTCTTCTTCTTCTTCTTATTCTGACTTTTCTCTGACTTTGTACAGAGAAGCTCATCTTCTGCTCTGCTTCATTTATATTACTCTCTTTTCTCCTTTTTTTATTTCTTTTGTTTATTTATTTTAGGCCGTTTTAATTGGGCCTCGCTTCTGCAAAGCCAATAAAGATTGATCCGACGGTTGGTAGCGGTTTACTTGCTTTCGTGGCAACTGTCGGTCCACCGTTCTACTATACACTTCATAACACTTGATTATATCCCATTCAGAAAAGTAAAACAAAAAACAAATATCAGGGATTTATACGTAATAAATCAACATTTTATATTTAATAAAACAAATCGATTTTCTTGTTAATTTTAATTTTTGGTATAATGATGATACAAAATCTTGGAATTATCAATCGGAAATAATTAAAGTTCATGCATTTCCCCCGATTCAATCATCTGGTTTCTCTATGGATTTTTGTGTAATTATAGAGATGCTTAATTAAAATCTCTATTAAAATCAATGAAATTTATACTACTCGTATATCACAAGGGTCAAGGATTGATCTTAAAACTTTAAGTACTTTATTAAAACATCACCCACCCATAATAAATGGTATGAGTAATAAATATGTTAATATATTTAATTAATTAACAACGGTCGCCAAAAAACCTGCAAAATTATGGGTAACAGACGTCATAAAAAGAACAAAACAAAGAAACAAAATTCTAGGTTCCTTTTTCCAATAGGTCGTCAGCTTTTCTTGGCCACAATTCAAGGCTCTACTAGTGCTAATTTATTGTTCATAAAGTTTCACATCTTCAATTCTCAAATATTAGAATAAATTCTTATAAGATGATTACAAAATAAAAATAGTGCATTCATCAGAATCTGAAGGTTGATGAATCTGAAGGGATTATTACTAATAAGCATATTCTAGACACTTGTGGTTGTTAATAAGGGATTATCCACTTGATCTTCTTTACTTATTTTTGATCAAATTATCATTATCGCTACAATAATTTGTAATATTCATTCACAATCAAATTTCTAATCAAACTATACTCTTTTTATTAAGCCTCAAGAACACAAATCTAAACACAAACTAGCCTCATCAAGAATCAGAGTTTTTATTTTTATTCTTATAAGAAATATCTAAAGATCAAGACTTTAAAAACTAATCAAACATGGCACATACAATCAGGAGCAGGATAAGTATAAATCGACTGTTTTGGTTTCCTTAACCGGATCTGTCCTTGTCTATTCACATGTCCTTCACCAAGCGCTTGCTGAAAATCTACCCAAGTGATGCTTTTGTTGAGGAAAAGCTGTCCTATTAACGCCATGTTTGGTCTGATCGTCTTGAGATTCTCGAATGTTCGATGACCAACAAGAGCGTTGTGCATGTTTCCAGGTGATGCGGAGATGAAAATGTCGCTGTGCATACTAACGTAGTAGTCAAGTGCAGCTAATAAAGAAGCTTTGCCCTTGATTCGAGCTCGTTCTTCAGAAGATGCAAGACTTCTTTTGTCTTCCATTCTTGGGAATACTTGTCTTAATGTTGAGATTCTAGCTTCTCCTCCATACACCTGTAATTCAAAAATACGTGATTAATATTCTGCTACATCACATTATAACCAGACTTTAAACAAGTAATGTAACTGAAGAATTCTGACCTTGTGGGATGCAAGATAGAGACGAGTATTGTTATCGAATCCGAAAGCAGCTAAAAGAAGTCCCATTTCTTCTGGTGTTAGAGGACACCGTCCTTGACTTCTTAACTCTTCATCAGTGAATTGAGAATTCAACACTCTTCCTTGCCAAATCATTTGTCTGTATTTCGCCAAGGAGAGTTTCTCGGCTTTGCCTCCGCCAAAATCACACGCTGAATGCGCAGCCATGTCCTATAAACATAACAAGAAGAAAATCTTGATCAAATAACTAACAACAATCACCAAAAGTTTTGAATAGGATGATTGGAATAAAGTATAATTTACCTTGTCGAAGCGAAGATGAAGCACAGCAAACTTCCCGGGTTCTTGTCTTCTGTGTGGGTTGGTCATGTCTCCTAAATGATCAACATTTTTCTGTTCCTTATTGCTTCTCCATGACGGGTTTCTAAGGCGGCTGACAAGAGCATCACCGAGTGATGTAATGTGAGGGACAAAACGTAAAGCTTGGAAATTCACTTTGCATCTTAGTCGTTGGATCTCAGCAGGTAAGTGGTCGAATGATAGCCGGTGAGAGAATGGAGAAATGGCAGCAATCCCATAACTACAAAATAGAACAAAAAAGCTCCAAACAATTACAGTCTGAAAGTCAAAAACTTAAACTTTCATTAGTCAGATTAAGTGCAAGACAGACCTTTGTAGAACTGGTGAGACGTTCTCAATATACCAATTCGCAGAGGCATGAACAGGCGCGGTTTTCACTCGTGTTTCACGTACTGCTGTACCGTAATACTCTCTTGTACTCCAAGAGTATTCATCAGGTAGTTCTCTAACCACCCTTATGTCATCTTTTAAAGAATCGATAAAATGATCGACATCAAAAATATCAACAAAAGAACTGCACACAGAAAGAAAAAACACACAACATCAGCTTCCGAGGCAACAACACAACTCTTCAACAGCAGAGAATTTTTCAAGAAACATTACCTTGAATCTTGCCACACAGGATTCACTTCAAGATAAGGGATCACGAGTGTTGCGTTTAAAATCTTCGCAACTGCAACAGCATCACATATTCCCATTCGTTGCTGGTTAAGTCCTCCATCAAGAAATACCTGAACATATCCCGCGGTTTTATCCGGTAATGCTGCTCCAAGACAACAAGATTAGTCAAAGATCAATATAATCTGAAACTAAAGAAGAAATTTTCAAACAAATTGTCAATACTTACAAGGAGAATTTCCCAAATCAATACAAGGACTCCATCCTTGATCAGTCAATGGCCTCCATAGATCAGACTGTTCTCCACTTGACTGAAATTATAAAGACAAGAAATCTCATCAAACTTTTTTACTTTCTGAAATCGAAAACTGATCGACAAAGAAACTTTTATAAAATCATCCAATTTTACCCGTTGTAAAGCACTCTTTAGCAAGGATAAATGTCTTGGCTTAATCGTGATAACTTCCTGCAAAAAAAGAGTGATTTGATTTTATATATAATCAAGAGAACTTCACTACTTAACTCAAGAGAGACTCTTGACCTGAAATTGAACAAGTCTAAGTGTATATATATTCCGGTCCCAAACTAGTCAAATTCCTGATAAAATCTTTAAATTCAACAAACCACAGAATTAAGAATAATCAATACAGAAAAACACAACCACCGTTGGTGTCTCTTTCTACAAAAGTATTCAAAATTGAGAAATTTCTTCATTAGGCAAGTTAAACCTACTATTTCAGGATATGTTAAAATCAGTGAACTTTCCAGAGACAAGAAAAAGAAAAAACCCAAAAGCTGATATTTTGCAATTTCCCCGGAGTCCAACCAAAACAAATCCCAGAAAAACAGGGAAAGATAGAAAATTTAGTTTTGCCCAACTCACAGATGAAGAAGACGAAGTCGAAACGTTGTTGCAGAACAAAACGACGAAGAAGAACATAGAGAGAATCCATCTTCTGTCTTTCGCATCATAAGGATTCATCCTTTTTTCTCTTCTCAGACGAGTAAAAACGGATAAACCCAGATCCAGTTTCCAGGAAAGTTGAAGACTTTTGAATCAATCAATCAATACCCAGAAACCAAAAACCAACCGAGAACGAAAGATCAGAAATATGCCGAGAAAACGACACAGCAGAGACACAGAAAGAAACGAAACCAGAGTCACATGAATCAGAATGCTCTCTTGTCTTCTTCTTCCTTCCTTCTTCTTCCACTTTTCTCGGGTTTTTAGTGAATTTTAATCTTCTTCTTCTTCAACACACTCAAAAGAAGTTTTAGGATTAAAAATGTTGATCAAGTTCCCAGAACGGTTTATAGTAGTAGTAATGGAAAGAGAGACTTGAGAGAGAGAGCGTGTGAATGCGTCTCACATGGACACCTGTTCATTAAATTTGCTGTCTGTCTCAATTGGGCCCCACCTAGTCTCCTCTTAATAAAAACACGGCGAATTTAACCTTTTATTCTCGTGACACGACAACGGATAGTTTAATTAATTAATTAATTTCCGGACTCCTGAATGACAACGTTACATAATTACAGAATTATCGCACTTAATGACGATACAAATGCGGTATTAAATCTTTAAGCTTTAAAGTTCGATGCCTCATTTGTTATTTGTTATCTATGACTGCCTCTATTTGGTAGTGGTCATAAAATCTTTTCCCTATGTGTTGTTATAATTTATTTTGCTGTTATGGTTTATATATAACGTCTAGAGACATACATCACGGATCTATATTAATTATGTGTGACTCGTACATAATTACATATAGCCTAGGATTATTAAGATTTTTGGTAATGTCATTAAATAACAGAATTGATTGACTTAAATAGTAATTACGCATAACTGAAAATTTGGTCGTCGAGTGGTCCGAAGTTTATTATGTTGGTTTAGAAGATTAGAGAACGAATTCTTCAATGTATTTATTTTGGAATCTTTTGATAATCAAAATCAAAACGCATTATTTGAGAGAAAAATTCGGAACACGTTCCATACTCGTCGTCAAAATTACCATTATTAATTATACGTCACCATCACTAATTTAGACTTGGGGGTATCACATCATACACAACATAAGCTAATGGCCTTGGATTAGATTAGTGGCGCTATCTATCTACAGCTATTTTGCTCATTAGCTAGCTGTTAATAAAACAAAAAGGCTAGTATATTTGCCTCTTTAATCCTCAGGAAAAATAAAACATTGGGTATTACGAGTGCATTTATAATACTATTTTATTAAATTTTTGGACCGTTGGGATAGATAAAGACAGCTTTTTATTTTTTCCGAAAAGACAGCTTATATATACGCATGGCTGGAATAAAAACAATTTCTGTTAAAAATATTGCGAAAAAAATAAAATAATAATTATGTTGTTTCTTTAGAATTATGTGGAATTTGCTTAGAGGCACCGACACTTGTTGTGTTCTTTCTTCCCATTACAGCTTGACTTAAGATTTTCAATATCCATCAAAAGATGCACTCTTCTCGCTTCTCGTCCTTTTTTTAATTTCTGCTCTCTTCTTTTCACCCACTTTTTTCACTTTTTAATTTTCTCATCAATAAATCTGTCCTATAGTACTATCAAAAATAACAATAAGATTACTCTTATATCTACGTTTGGCTAAACATCTATCAAGTGATTTATTATTATTCACTTTGTGTTAGGCGAGATTTTCACAAATTTATAAATTACTCCGGTTGGTAAATTAACCTAATAGAAATGAAATTCTGCGTCTTACATATCCAGAAAATAACGTTATCAGAGATATGTGTTATGACTGTAAATTAAGGATTTAAAATTGATTCGGGTAGAACGTGAGAGCTAAATGGACGTGACTTTCGAAGGACCAATTTTAGATGAAGCAGCATTATACGATTTGTTGGCGTGTGAATATGATTCTTCTACTTTTCTTTTTCAGTATTTATATCATTATTTTTGCTTCAAATAAGCAATTATTTAGCTGTACGTTGATAACTTGATAGTGTGTTTCAAGGAAAAAAAAGTTAGTCATACATTAAAAAAAAGTTTTTAAAGTTTAGGAAAAAGGTATAGAAGATGAGTTGAATCATACTATTAAAGTGTTTCGTACATAAACAAATTGTATAAAGTTAAAGTTTTGGGTTAGTTCGGGTTACAATATCACATCGAACAAATTATTAAACAACGGTATTCATGAATTTATCCAAAGTTTATATAAAGCGCAAGTAAAGTAAATAGTACCATAACGCCAAGAATCTAACCATTTTTTTGGGTTAGAAATTCATTTAATTTTGTAATTAATGTCAATATACATCATCTGATTTTGTTTTATTAAATAGACTTTAAGCTTTTTTTCCACAAATATTTAGTGCCTTGAGATTTCCTTTAATTGCCTTTAAGATATTGTTTTGAGTGTCAATGCTTAAAATCATTTGGGCCTGAACAATTAAGATAAGGCCCTTTCATTGTAGTAGACTGTTTAAGGTCCAAAAATAATACAATAACTTTGGGCCTTTTTAAGTAAAATTATATGTAGATTTTAGAGAATTCAGAAGTTATCCCTCTAAAGCTCAATTTTTCTCCCACACACTTTTTTCTTCTTTCATAAAGTAGACCCACCAAAACTTTTGTAATCAATTTTTTTTTTCTTGGTATAAATACGAGTGAGTAATTATTTACCTTCAATGTCACGCTATCTGGTCGGTCCAAAATTCCAAAAGAATTAATAACAAAAAAAAAAAATCATATGCACCACACAGATCTGCGTGTGCCATTATCATTTAATCAATTAAAATTCGATTTTCATTGCACCTTTGTCATGATCATCATCTTATGGTACCATCCTTTTATCGTATTAAAATTAGTAATATATACAGAGACTACTGATACGAAAAGTAAAATAAATACAGAGACTACTGTAGATACTCATTGCACCGTAATTTTGAAATGATCATTGTGTTTATTTTTTTAGTTTCTTCTACATTTTCAACAAATAAACAAGCTCTATTTGATAAATTCCTGACTCTATAATATTTTGATCGGTATTACTATTAAAAAAGGACCGAACAATGAACTGAAATCGAACACGAGAAGGCGTCGTTAACGCACAGCACAAAATATTTTGTGTCTTAAAAGACGTTTTGGTGTCTCTGTCATTTTATTATTTTTAATTTGTTTTGTTTATTAAAAAAAGAAGAAGAACAAAGCAAAAACGACATCGTATGATACTCATTGCTTCGGCCTTCATTTTTATATCTGAGAGAGAGACAAAGAGACAAAAGTAAGAAACACATTTTTTTTGGATTTGGAGGTAATAAATTTCAAAAACTTTTGAATGTTTTCATTTGGAATCTGAGGTTGTCTGCTCGAGAATTTTGGTGGGTTTGTGCTGAAATCTGGAATAGGATTAGGGTTTTTTCGTGAATTTGAAAATGGCGGAGCAGAAGAGTACCAATATGTGGAACTGGGAGGTGACTGGGTTCGAATCGAAGAAGTCGCCTTCTAGTGAGGAAGGCGTTCATCGGACACCGTCTTCTATGCTTCGACGGTACTCGATCCCGAAGAACTCGCTTCCACCGCACTCGTCGGAGCTTGCGTCTAAGGTTCAGAGTTTGAAGGATAAAGTTCAGGTGTGATAATGTTTTTCTGAGATTTGTATATTTGGGTTTGAGTAAGAATTATGTTTCTAAGCTCTTTCTATTGATGAGTTTGAAATTTGTGAAAGATGATGATTTTAATGTTTAGACGAGTATAGAGGTGATGTTTTGTACAAGTTTTAAGTACAATGATGCTATTTTGCGGTTGTGTGATTAAGCTATTTTTTAAGAAAATTTGGTTTTGGTTGAATAGCTTGCAAAGGACGATTATGTGGGATTGAGACAGGAAGCTACTGATCTTCAAGAGTACTCCAATGCGAAGCTTGAAAGGGTTACACGTTATTTAGGTGTTCTGGCTGATAAAAGTCGTAAACTGGGTAAGTTTTTAGTTCCCGTCTGTGTATTCCATGTGAAAGTGTAGTTTATTTTTGGCCACTATGCATTATTAGAGTGTATGCATCTATATCTATGTATCTCTTGTGATAGGAATTTTGTTACAATTCGGGAATGTGTTTTGTTCACTTATCTGCATAGCCTATCACAGATCAATATGCACTTGAGACTGAGGCTAGGATATCTCCACTTATCAATGAGAAGAAGAGACTGTTCAATGACTTACTGACGACCAAAGGTGCACATCTTCCATTTCCGACGTCATTCTCTATCCTTACTTCTATTGATATTGATCACACCAGGTTTAGATTGTTCTATATGACCCTGAATGTATAGTTTATTGTTTAATCTTTCAGGGAATGTAAAGGTATTTTGTCGAGCAAGACCCTTATTTGAAGACGAGGGTCCCTCTATCATTGAATTTCCTGATAACTGCACTATACGCGTAAACACTAGTGATGATACTCTGTCCAATCCCAAGAAGGAATTTGAATTTGATAGAGTTTATGGGCCTCAAGTTGGACAAGGTGAGTTATAATACTCCTTAAGAACTGTTTCCAATACTTTTGTAAATATGTAATCCGGAACTTATTCAGTAAAATTTCCTCAGCTTCACTGTTCAGTGATGTCCAACCTTTTGTGCAATCCGCTCTGGATGGATCGAACGTTTCTATATTTGCGTATGGCCAAACTCACGCGGGGAAGACATACACCATGGTTGCCCCTCCTTTCCCTTTCCTCTCTGAAATTAGATATAGGTCTTGTTTGGTATCCGTATTATCGATGTTGTTATGCTTAGTATCTAACTTGAGGTACATGCATACAAAATAATTTTTTCGAAGTTGCTAAAATGACAGGGGGTATGAACAGTCTTCTAATATACTCATTCTTTTTACTGCTTATTTGCATGTTTATGGTTTCAATACTTTTTGGCTCTAACCAAGCCGAGGATATCTATGTGATTGAACTTTGAAATCGCAAAAAAGTTTCATGTTATTTGACAGGATTTAAATATGATAGGCAAGTTCATGGACGTTCATAGTAAGTTCATGGACGTTCATAGTATTATCTTATCGATTTACGAGAGATTTATATATCAGGCAATTGCTCTCTGTTGATGTTAGTTATATGCTGTCGCTTTTTCTCAGGAAGGATCTAATCAGGACCGTGGTTTATATGCTCGTTGTTTTGAGGAACTTATGGACTTGGCCAATTCTGATTCAACTTCCGCATCTCAGTTCAGTTTCTCTGTTTCAGTGTTTGAGCTTTATAACGAACAGGTGCTTTGTTTTTTCGTTTTGAAGTCGTAATACTGCATTCGATACTAGAATGGAAATTGAAAGTCTTTTCTAATTCAGAAACTTTCATTTTTTAGGTCAGGGATTTACTCTCGGGTTGTCAGAGCAATTTGCCAAAGATCAATATGGGTTTACGCGAATCGGTTATAGAACTTTCACAGGAAAAAGTTGATAATCCATCAGAGTTCATGAGAGTCCTGAACTCTGCATTTCAGAATAGAGGGAATGATAAATCAAAGTCTACTGTGACCCATCTGTAAGTTTTGTTATATGCTTGACTCCTTTTCTGCATATAATTCTCTGCTAAGATTCTCTACTCATGATACTTTCTTAACGGATTTCTGCTCTCTTGGTAGGATTGTCTCGATACACATTTGTTATAGCAACACAATTACGAGAGAAAATGTAATTAGCAAGCTTTCTTTAGTTGACCTGGCTGGAAGTGAAGGTTTAACTGTGGAGGATGACAATGGAGATCATGTAACTGATCTGCTCCATGTAACAAATTCAATTTCCGCGTAAGTTTTAAGTATTCTCTCTCCGTTCCCTCTTTTCGTTTATTCCCTTACAAGTGAATTCCATATCTTTGACATTTTTCTTCATGTATAGGTGTTGTTAGCTTAAATCTTTGAATTAATTAGCTTTCCCCTTTACTTACTGCATATATGTCGGGTTCTGTAGGCTGGGAGATGTTTTATCATCTTTGACGTCAAAAAGAGATACCATTCCTTACGAGAACTCATTTCTTACAAGAATACTTGCAGATTCACTAGGTAAGTGCTTCTCCTTTCCAGTGCGTGTGCCTCTACGTTTAGCTCTAAATATATATTATCTTTGTGTTGAGGATTTCTTTCCATTCCTTGAAGTTCCTTCAAATGAGAACAATATCCTATTATCCTGTAACGTGCAGGAGGGAGCTCCAAAACATTGATGATCGTCAACATTTGTCCAAGTGCACGGAACTTGTCTGAAATAATGTCGTGTCTCAACTATGCTGCTAGAGCTCGAAATACTGTACCAAGCCTTGGGAATCGAGACACAATTAAGAAATGGAGAGACGTGGTAAGTGGAATTAGAGTATTCCGTCCTCCCTCTCCTTCTTTTCTCATATATTGACATTCATACATATAACAGATGGAATTGTTAAAATATAAGTATAGAATCATAGTTTTTGACTCAGTCTGTTAGGATTTTACTTAATTACTCTGTTGGTTTGATCTCTACCTCTTTTGGAGTTTAGTTTATTTCTCTGAAGAACAGATTTGGGACATGTAATTTTTTTGCTTAACTTACTATGTACACGTAGTTTGAAAAAGTACCAACCTGTAAACATATCCTTTCTTCCCGTAGGCAAATGATGCTCGGAAGGAGGTATTGGAGAAAGAGAGGGAAAATCAGCGTCTAAAACAAGAGGTTACGGGTTTAAAACAAGCACTTAAAGAAGCAAATGACCAATGTGTACTGCTCTATAATGAAGTACAGAGAGCGTGGAGAGTTTCATTCACACTGCAATCAGATTTAAAGGTCTTCGATGCTGACTGGGATAGTGTCTCCTTATTTCAATTATTCCTTATAAGATTCCTTTCTGCTAACGATTTACTTATTTGTTTTTGCAGTCAGAGAATGCGATGGTTGTAGACAAACATAAAATAGAAAAGGAGCAGAATTTTCAGTTAAGAAATCAAATAGCTCAACTTTTACAGTTAGAACAGGAACAAAAGCTGCAGGCGCAACAACAAGATTCCACCATTCAAAATCTCCAGGTTGGTACTTCATTAGTATCTACTTTCTAAACTTCGAGACATGTCTCCTACCCTTTTTATCTTAAACATCTACGTAACAGAAAATAGATGGTGAAATAGCTTTCAAGTAGCCTTCTCTGAATATGATAGCCGTGACACTCCCTTCCATTTTTTCACATAATTTTATGCAGTCTAAAGTGAAAGACTTAGAATCACAACTAAGTAAAGCTCTGAAGTCTGACATGACAAGATCGAGAGATCCCTTGGAACCTCAGCCCAGAGCAGCTGAGAACACACTCGATTCTTCTGCAGTTACCAAGAAACTTGAGGAAGAATTGAAAAAACGTGATGCACTGATTGAGGTTCTGCTTCGTCTTCCTATTGAGCACACTTTTATTTATGATTTCCTTATTTTTGAATTACCCAGATGATATTTGAACTTAACATTTGTCTGAAGAGAGTAGTTGTTTTCTGCAGAGGTTGCATGAAGAAAATGAAAAATTGTTCGACAGATTAACAGAAAAGTCAGTGGCTAGCTCGACTCAGGTGATTCTTTTCTCTATCCTACACTGCACATGATTCAGTATCTGCACATGATATAGTATCACATCATGGACGCTTCTCTTTTTGGAGCTGTTGGAAGAAAAATTATTCTATCTCTTCTCTTCATCAAATGTTACTAATTGCCATACACATGGAGATTTTCCTGCTCCAGCTAGCTAATTGCTTAGGCTTTCTCATCCATTGTTGTATATAGGTATCTAGCCCCTCATCAAAAGCTTCACCAACAGTGCAGCCTGCAGATGTTGACAGGTAGTTATTTGATCACTTGGAACCATTTAATCCAAATTTCTGTCTTCTCTATTTTGTTTACTTCCCTTACCACCTGATCTGTATTTTCTACAGGAAAAATAGCGCGGGCACTTTACCGTCTTCAGTGGATAAAAATGAGGGCACGATTACATTAGTAAAATCCAGCTCTGAATTAGTAAAAACCACTCCAGCTGGAGAATACTTAACAGCTGCATTGAATGATTTTGATCCCGAACAATATGAAGGTCTTGCAGCCATAGCTGATGGCGCAAACAAGCTTCTGATGCTGGTACTGCCATCGGGTTAATAGTTTGATATTGAGTACCCATTTAGATTTTTCAGGGATGTAAATAACTGAATTGATTCTACCAGTATTTGAAGATAAAAATACATTTATCGCTGATTGGGATAGGTGTTCAAATATTTATATGTTTATATGTTAACAAATGTTATTGTTGACTTGCAGGTCTTAGCAGCTGTCATAAAGGCTGGTGCTTCCAGAGAGCATGAAATCCTTGCTGAGATCAGAGATTCTGTCTTTTCATTTATCCGGAAAATGGAACCAAGGAGAGTAATGGATACAATGCTTGTTTCTCGAGTCAGGATATTGTACATAAGGTCCTTACTTGCACGATCACCTGAGCTTCAGTCGATCAAGGTGAGCATAACCAGATTTAGTTAGCTAATTTTCCTTTTAGCTTTTCCTGCTGGTATGTGTCACAAGTTTCTTCTCCCGGCAAGATCAATCTCACGTCACCCACTTCTTTTAGGTTTCTCCTGTTGAACGCTTTTTGGAGAAGCCATATACTGGTCGAACTAGAAGCTCCAGCGGGAGTAGCAGCCCAGGTAGATCACCAGTTCGATATTATGATGAGCAGATTTATGGCTTTAAAGTTAATTTAAAGCCAGAAAAGAAAAGTAAGTTGGTATCTGTAGTTTCAAGAATCCGTGGACATGACCAGGTAATATAGCTATGACTCCCAGAGATGCTTTTCTTTAACCTAATAACTGAGAATCCAAGATACAAACAAACGTGCTTCTCTTGTTTCTGAATTTTTCTTAGGATACTGGGAGGCAGCAAGTGACTGGAGGAAAGCTGAGGGAGATACAAGATGAAGCCAAAAGTTTTGCCATTGGAAACAAACCCTTAGCTGCTTTATTTGTTCACACTCCGGCTGGTGAACTGCAAAGACAGATTAGGTCATGGCTTGCAGAAAGTTTTGAGTTTCTCTCTGTTACAGCAGATGATGTTTCAGGAGTAACCACTGGCCAATTAGAGCTTCTTTCCACAGCAATTATGGATGGCTGGATGGCTGGAGTAGGAGCTGCGGTGCCACCTCACACAGACGCTTTAGGACAGCTTTTGTCTGAGTATGCAAAACGAGTCTACACTTCTCAGATGCAGCATCTAAAGGTAAATATACCATGTCCAAGGTGAACTTGATGTGTGTGTGTGTTTTTTTTTTTTTTTTTNGTGGAAATTT
>Ga0041059_1000996_pt1 | contig 22447 bp, 26 predicted proteins | sample AraColnosormetaG_FD_56232 | JGI IMG/M metagenome (GOLD analysis project Ga0041059, IMG submission 56232) | Arabidopsis roots microbial communities from North Carolina, USA - Col MF nosort | ecosystem: Host-associated > Plants > Roots > Unclassified | place: USA: North Carolina | collected... | reverse complement strand
TTTTTTTTTTTTTTTAACATGGAGGGGTTTGGGGCCTTGGGCTTTAGGGCCTTAAATTATTTAAGAACCATAAAACGCTTTTTATTAACAGTTGATTTATTTCTGCACTTCTCATGTCTTTGGGCAAAGGAAACAACATAATCTTGAAAGTTTTCATAAATTGTCATATGTGCAATTGAAAACACTGAGACAACATTACATAATCAAGGTTCAGAAGAATCCTCACAATCATTGTCATAGGATCCTGTCAATCTTCGCATGATGTTGAATTATATGAATCAGAAAGGTATGGATTGCCGATCAGGCCAAGACTCGATCTTCTGGAAGTAATCGACAGGCAATACACCATCAATGCCTTCAGTCAAAATCACTTTGTTGTCTGATATGTAGAACGCAATCCCATCTGGGTGCACCAATAAAGTGGAATTTTAATATTGAATCTTTCAAGGGCATATCACTATTTTTTCAGACAAGTTATTAAGTTCTCATACCTTCAAGAGCTTTCTTGATGTCGAGGAAGATGATAACATTTACATTTCTTCTCATGCCTTAGCCAAATTATGTCGATATGGAAAATCAGATAAATATGCATATGAAATAATGTCTGACCAACAACAATAGGATTAATCAAATATTACCACTAATCACTTCACCATCTGTTGGTAATCCACAAGAGAAGTGAACATGCATTCTATTCATACGCTTTAAGCCCGATGCTAAGATGGATTCCAAATTCTTCCTATAAGTTCCATGTACACACACTGCCATTACAGAAATTCAAATGAACTCGAGTAACACATAACAATAACATAATTTTACAAGTATGTGTCCTAGTAGTACCTGGAGCTTCTTCTGGTGACAGTATTGGTTTAAGTAACTTCTCTGACTCAACCGTCTGCGCACAAAGACATAAGCTAAAGCTATTGATCAAAACTAGGAGAACAAAAATCCAATCATAGTGCTACTGTGTCTCAACGAAGAAGAAAACAGCCAAATGCTAAGGATTCATTGTTCAAGTTCTATTACCGTGATCGAATGGCCTTGGTTAGCGCGAATCAAGAGCTCTCCATTCTCATCGATGAGACTAAACCGTTGCTTATTGTCCCTTCTCACAGCCTGCAAGTTAACGAAAACCATACACAAACTCATCTCAAAAACGTCTCCAATCGAAAATGCTCGTTGACAAAAACAAGTGAAAAAAATGAAACTAACCTCTCTAATTTCATCAATCGTGTGTGACTTTAACTGAATATTTGCAGAAGTTTTCAAATTCAGGTTAAGTAAATCTTCAACTTTAACAAAACCATCACCTCTCATGTTCAATCTCAGCTCAGTAGCCATATGTCGCAATATTCTCGTCCTGATTATCAATCCATTATAGATTCAAAATTCAAGCTAATTCTCTAACATCTAGAATCCAGTATTGATCGATTACACTTACAAGAGTCGTCCAAGTGCATCGATTCTATCCTTTCCGCCTCCACCGTCGCCACGACCCTGAGGTCTCCGTCGATCGTTATCTCTCTCATATCCTCCTCCTCTACCACCGCTAAATCCATCAAAATCAAACACCAAACCTTACATGAAAAAACGAGGGAAAATCAAAAGGGATTTTGACTTTTCGAATAATTTGAAAAATTAGAATTCACCTTCGACTGGACTGAGCGAAGGAAGAGACATTAGATTTTCTAGAAGAATTGGGATTTGAAGCATCCATGAAAGCAGAAGAAACAGGAGACGATTTCGAGAAGAAGACAGAGCTGCTCAAAGTCAGAGGAAGAGGAAGTCGATGACGACAGAGACGCAGCAACATTATGTATTCGCCAACTTAGGAATCGATATACATTATGTACTGGGCCTTTCTATTATAAAGCCCACTCAGATAAGTGAATGACGAGACGGCATGATATTCGATGACAGTTCAAATAAACGTCACGTAGTTTGGGTTCTTCCCGGTTTAGTTTTTTTCAGGCGGTCAGTAGTCAGTCCTCCTCCGCGGATTCGTTTGATCGGCGATTGCGTTGAAGGTTGAAAATACGATATTAATGGGTTCCCGGAGAGATTATCGGAGCATGAGATCTTGTAGCGGATGGCGTCGAATTCTTTTACTTATTCCTGTGCTCTTTCTTCTTCCTCATCTCTCTTCACTTGTTGATTTTTCTTCGGATTCGGCTACGAGGAACGACGCGCGAACCATTCCTAATAAGAAATTGGATCACCTTGTGCTCGGTCCTGTAGCTGGACAAGGCTTGTCTGATCGATTTCATTGCCGAGGTTAGATTTTGCGTATTCTTCTATTTTTAGGTTTGCTACAATTAAGCACTTTTGTATAGGCACAGATCTGAGCAATTTTGTCCAGCAATTTGAACACAATGTCTCGTCTCTGTGAATCTCAGGAACTTTTGTTTTAATAACCATTTGAATGAGATACATCATACACTTAGCCATTGTTCTGCTTCACAAACATTGTAGCATTGTTTTCATGCAACTTGACGCACCATTAGAATGGTATTGACAGGTGTTTTACAATTTCATATTTGTTTAGGCACGAAGGCTCTGAACAAGACTCATGGTTCAACTTCTCATGTGTCTGGTGCTGGAAATGGCGTTTCTTTTGTGACGGTGTTTACTGTTTATAATACGTCGCTCGGAAATGTGAAATCCTCCAATCCGGTTTCTGTTGTTGGGAATGTTACCTACAGCAAGCCAGAGAGGTCAATGGCTGTTCTAAATGCATTCGCCAACTTCATTCAGGTAACTTGCTGAGTTTTCCTCTGTATTTAACAATTTTGGTGTTTCTTAGCTGCTGCGTTTGCTATCTCATAGACTGATTACTACTGAAAAATCTGTTTTTAGGTGACTATGCCCAAGAGCAATGTTGTCATATTGACTGATCCAGCTTCTGATCTCTCCATCCAACAAAGCAATGTGATATTACAGCCTGTTCAGGGTGATTATTCACGGGGTAACCTGATGCTTCAAAGAATCAGGTCTTACATTGTAAGAGCAAACTCGCACTGATACCTAGGTAGAATATATTTGTTGCTTTTACCTATCTATCTCTTTGGCACCCATTTCTTTAAGAGCCCATCTAATTTTCTTTTATTCATTTCTTAGAAAGTGTTTAGTGAAGTAGCTGAATTGTTGAGAGAATATGAATGCTCATTGGGTCATGATTCTTGTTAAAATTTGTCTCTGCAGACCTTTCTTGAGATGAAGCTCGAGAAGAATGAGGGTGGGATAAACCACTATATCTTCACTGATTCTGATATAGCTGTGGTTGACGACGTCGGGACTATATTTGACAAGCATTCAAGCTTCCATCTAGCACTCACATTCAGGAACAATAAAGATCAGCCGTTGAATTCAGGATTTATAGCAGTGAGAGGCACACGTGAAGGGATCCTAAGGTTTGCATTTATCCTTCGTAAACTTGAAGCAAATCTATTATAGTTAAAAGACATACTTGTCTCAGCATATTGATGACTTTGTCTTACATGTGATCCCAATGCAGGGCCAAAGTTTTTCTTGAAGAAGTCCTAAAAGCTTACAAAACCAAATACATGAAAGCTTCGCGCATGCTTGGTGATCAGTTGGCTCTGGTATCGGTTGTTAAATCTCATGCTTCCTTTGACGCAAAGAGATTCACAAAGCCACAAGCTTTCACAGAAGAAATAGCTGGAGCTTCAGTGTTATTTCTACCATGTGCTCTATACAACTGGACACCTCCTGAAGGTGCTGGTCAGTTTCATGGCATGCCATTAGATGTCAAGGTACTCTAAATCCCTAAAACCATAAACCCTCAAAGCATCATCAGAGTCTCATTACTCGTTTTTTTGCAGATTGTTCACTTCAAAGGATCAAGAAAACGTTTAATGCTCGAGGCATGGAACTTCTACAAATCTACTTCAAACATTCCAGATATGTTGTGTCTTGTTCTAGGTAGTGGAAGAACTAAATACGATTTCTGATTGTTGACGATGACAACTCTGTTTTTTTCTTTCGTTAATCTCTTTTATTTGATCAAATCAACTAGAACAGACAACATTTAGAAGTAAAATAAATGAATTAAATAAAATTACCGAAATGGGTTATGTGTTCAAATCTGTTACAACAAATTCCCAAAAATTACTCAAATCAATTAAAAAACAAGAAATCAAAAGATCATCATCAACCAGAAAAAAAGATCATCTAGCGGCGGCTTTTTTGTCGCCGGAGTAATAACTCAAATACCATCTGACAAACTTCTTCAAACCGGTTTGCAAATCCGTAGTCGGTTTATAACCAAGCTCACGTTGAGCTAAACTAATATTAGCATGAGTAAACGGAACGTCACCGTTTCGTGGCATCTTAATCAAATTCTTCTTCGCCTTCACTTTCAATTGTCTCTCCAATATCCTCACCAGATCTGAAACCGGCACCGGCGACGTGTTTCCGAGGTTAAACACTCTCAATTGCGCCGGACCTCTCTTCTTCCCTCCACTCCCTGTACTCTTCTCCGCCGTATCTAGCGCCGCTAAACATCCCTTCACTATATCGTCTATGTAAGTGAAATCCCTAGCCACCGTTCCGTGATTCGCCGATTCGAATATCGAAATCGATTTGCCTTTTAGAATATCTTTAGTGAAGAAGAAATACGCCATGTCTGGTCTTCCCCAAGGTCCATACACGGTGAAAAATCTTAATCCGGTTAGAGATAATCCATAGATGTGGTTGTAGGTATGTGCGATCTCTTCGCCGGCTTTTTTAGTGGCGGCGTATAAACTCGCCGGTTGATCTGTTTTATCTTTCTCCGAGAACGGAACTTTGGTGTTGAGTCCGTAGACGGAGCTAGACGAAGCCCAGACTATAGCAGGTTGTGGATTCACAGATTTGCAGATCTCGAGGAGATTGACGAATCCGGCGATGTTGCTATGAACGTACGAGCTAGGGTTTTCCATTGCGTACCGTACACCAGCTTGAGCTGCTAAATGCATAACGTGTGTGAAGGAGACGATCTTGAATAGCTTACGGAGTAATTCGACGTCGTTTATGTCTCCTTCTACGATGAAGATCCCACTTCTCTCGAGTAAAGCTCGTCTTGCTCGTTTCAGAGATGGATCGTAGTAATCGTTGAAGTTGTCGAGGCCGATTACGCCGTCTCCGCGGCGTTTTAATGCGGCGGAGACGTGTGTTCCGACGAAACCAGCTGCTCCGGTTACTAAAACTGTGATTCCGTTGTTTGTTGAGGTTCGGATTCGAGCTGAGGATCTGAGACGTTTTTCCCAAGCTGGTCCTCCGTAGGTGTTGGTTCGGAGTGAACGGCGAGATGGATCGGACGGTGAAGAAGGGTTAATGGACGGTGGAGATCGGAGGAAGAGTAGAGAGATGAGACAGAGGAGGAAGAAGGAGAAAAATGCAAACTTTGTGAGAGAAGATTGGAATCTGAGACGATGCAAGTAGGAAGATTTCTCCATCTTGAATTTGCCTGGGCTTGAAGGTATGTCGTCAAGACGTGACATTTTCTCTTCTTCTTCTTCTTCTTTGGACTCTCTTCCTTTATTAGTTTTAATGGCAGCTTCTTAGAATCTTCAGGTTTCTTGGAGGGGATTAAATTAAAACACAAAGGTTTCTTTATTATGACTCCAACATGAGAAACACGAATATTATCTTTTTAATAAAATATATTCGAGGATCAAAGTTTGGTTTATAATAGGGTATATGATAAAGAGAGTGTTGTGATTTTTTAAATTAGAACATGGGGATTGAAGATTTTAGAGATCCAAATCATAGGGAAAATATGAAGAAGAAGAAGAAGAAGAAGAAGAAGAAGAAGAAGAAGAAGAAGAAGAAGAGAGTCAAAAAAATTACTGTAAAAATTTGTTGACTCTTCTAAAGATTTGTTGTCGAGTCTTGAAATTTGATTGGTGAGATACTAATACTCCAAGATTTTCGGGAAGCCACTCGTCCCAAAAGTTTTGAATTTGAACCAAAGTTTTAAACTTTTGTTAATAGATTTGTTTTGCGGATAGTTGCTAAATACAAAAATGGACTCTAAATTTGAATAGAGGTTGTTGTCTTGTTGATGTCCCTAAATCCTATGTTTATACGTTTTCCTTGAATGGTGTAACAGAGATATTTTGGGCTCTTAACCTTTGATTTTAGTGCTTTGATCTAAAACAAAACGAGTAATGATCTAAAATACATTTCCAAGACATCGACCATAACAATTCTCTAAATATTGGCATTTTTAGTAGTACAAGTCATGGTCTTAAGGTGTGTAGGGTTAAAATCATGGTTTAGTAAAAACCCACTTTTTAAAAATGTATAAACAAAAAAGTTGTTGGAATCACACAAGAAGTTTTTAGCTTTATATATTGCAAAAAGGCACAAGTGAATAAAAGGCTAATAATGGCACACAAGGACCCCATGTGAAGATTTGATTACATAAGACAAGAACATGTCCTCTTTTTCTTCTTTATGAATTGGCATAACATGTCCCCGTGCCATTGTCCCACTTTCTCCAAGATCTACTCTCTTGTCTCTTTCCCATTGCAGTTTAAATTCCAAGACAAAACAATAGTGACCCATTAAGCCCATCTTCTTGATCATGAGTGATCAAATGCCTTAGAGTCATTAAATTCCATTCCAAAACAATAGTGACCCATTAATTCACAATTTCACTGTTTTATCAAATGCCTCACCTATAACATCATCTAATGACTCTAAGTCCCAAGTTGTGTGTACTGACCAAGCATGCCAAATTTTGAAATGCCCAAATCTATCAATCTGCCATATGAAGGAGACAAGAGTTGTGAGATATATTAATACACAGTTACATTGAACAAAATATCATTTTGAATCTCAATTCAGATTACTTTAAACTACTCTAAAAACACCAACTTTCATATTGATGAAAATCTTAATTTCATTCTCGCCTGTCTAATAATATAAACTAAGACAAAAAATTTTTTTGAGAATTCCGACCCAAGTAAGGTTTTTTCATTCATTGTTTCTTCGCATATAAGACTAAGTAATAATAACTACTATTATTATGAGAGGAGGAAGGGAGGAGCTATATGTCTACTATTTTGAGTTTATTAGCCAATCAGAGCCCTCCATGTCATACCCCATTCTCACCGATCTTACCATTTCATACCCACTCTCGCCCATCTTGCGTTTGGCGCGTGAATCCAATTTCTGTGGGTTCTAACCCACCAAAACGCCTATTTTGAACCACACTCGCCCCTCTCTAAAAACGCCTCGCGTGCGTGCCTTTTTTTCTTTTCTCTTCTCAAAACCTTATTAATTCCAATGCAAACCGAAACCCAAAAATCAATTGAAAAGTTCGAAACCATGTAAACCGAACTCAAATAAAAAACACAAAAGACAAACAAGGGATTATTGTCACTTTCAGATTGATAATTTTGATTCGATTCCACACAGAATCATAACTCCAAAACAAATGCAATTGATAAGAGAGCCAAATTTGTTTCAAGCTTTTCCCTAAAATTCTTAGCTAAAACCCAAAAACAAACACGAGCTTCTTTCTAGGCGAAGGCGAAATTGAAATGTTACCTGTTGAAGGATTTTCGGTCTTTCGATGTCTCAGATTGCAGAGACGAGAGGCTCCTGCTTACTTTCTCTTGGTCTCCATTTTTCACCGGAGCTCATGCGGATGAGAATTTCCGGGATTTTAGTTTACTAGTCGGAGAGAAACGACTGTGTTAGGACGTGGGCCACAAATGGGCTTTGACTCAGATTTAAACGGCGTCGTTTTACGTGGGCCATAAATGGTCTTTGACGGGAACTCACAGTTAGTTTGCTAATTACGATGACGACCCCAACAACACTATTCTCCTCCTTTGAGCTTCATCTATAATATTGTTCTCGTGACCGATCAACTGTGTCTCTCGAGGATGAGCTCTACTACATCGTGTGGCAGCAATTCCAAACAAGAACGATGTCTTTTCAATACCAAACTAGAGGAACCATGTCTTTCCAACATTATTGTCTCTAATAAGTGATCAAAAGAGACGATCGTGGCTGCTGTCTTTATATATTCGAGTCGACGACCTAGGAATTGGAAAAAAAAGAGAAGAAGGAAAACTCAATTTCTTTCCATCAAGATAAAAGGAAATCTCTACACATTCATTTCTCTCAATCGAACTCAAATGATTGCATCTCAAAACTCGCTCAGTTCAGTTACACGCAAACAAACACTCTCGGTTTCTAATAATATTACAGAGACAAGAAAAATGGAAACAGATAAGCTTGGATCAGAAGAAAAAACAGAGTTTATTGTTTAGTGCTTTGTGATTCTTTCAAGTACTTGGAAGTAGTCGGGGAAGGTTTTCCTGGTGCAACCAGGATCGTTGATGGTGATTGGAACATCAGCACAAGCTGCAAGAGAGAATGCCATTGCCATTCTATGATCATCATATGTATCAATCTCTGCCGTTTTCACCTTTTTGGGCGGAGTTATCACACAATAATCTGAACCTTCTTCCACTGTAGCTCCCAGCTGAACACAAACACACAAAATTTATGAGCTAATTACTTAGAATGAGCACTGTCAAGAGACAGAAAGAGAGAGATAAGAATCTCTTACTTTTCTAAGCTCTGTGCAAATGGCAATCATCCTTTCTGTCTCCTTTACTCTCCAGCTAGCCACTATATTAACCAAACAGAATTAAGTGATCATGAATATTGAGAAACCTTAATTATAAGAGAGAGCTTTTTACTTACCATCTCTAATGGTGGTTGGACCGTCAGCAAAGAGAGCAACGACGGCAAGGGTCATGGCTACATCAGGCATTTTGTTCATGTTGACATCAATAGCCCGCAAGTGTCTCATTCCAAAAGCATCTCTAGGTGGTCCTGTCACAGTCACACTGTTCTCTGTCCAGGACACTTTACATCCCATTTTCTCAAGGACCTCGGCGAATTTTACATCTCCCTAGAGATTCATCACAAAAATTGAGCTTAGATTCTTGCGAATATGTTATATACAACTTGTCAAAAGATGAAACTTTGACCTAGACGAATTTCACTATAAACTTAACAGCCTCGTCGATGATTCAGTGTACAAATATTACCTGCAAGCTGGTAGTTCCACAACCTTCGACTGTGACAGTTTCACCGGTAATGGCAGCACCAGCCAAGAAATAACTAGCACTAGAAGCATCACCTTCTACATACGCATTACCCGGAGACCTGAATCATTCACCTTTTAGTCATTATATTGTCAAGCTAAGGGATGTGATTTCAGAAAAGGAAGAAAAGAATAACTCCTACTTGTATTTTTGCCCGCCCTTGACAAAGAAACGATCCCAGCTATCACTATGCTCGACACTAACCCCGAAACGTTCCATCAACTTCAATGTCATTTCAACATATGGAACAGAAATTAATTTATCGACAATCTCAATCTCGACGTCTCCAAGAGCTAAGGGAGCAGACATGAGCAGAGCAGTCAAGTACTGACTACTAATTGATCCAGAAAGCTTCACCTGCAAATGCATAACATGTCTCCTAATTGTTAATCAAGAAATCATACAACGAAAACGGTAATCGAGAACGAAAACCAATCACCAAATCCGATTCTATTTTAGGATCCATCCGTTGAGAGTAGATTAAAAACTGAAATCTTGTCAAGCTAAGGCTATGATGAACACACATTTCTGCAAGTGTTCATAGAGTAAGGAACGAGATTACATATTCACATGCCATTTGCAAGATCTAACCTTTCCACCGGGAAGGCCACCATTAGCGTTGACACGAACAGGAGGGCAGTTAGTTCCAAGAGTACATTCAACATCAGCACCAAGCTGCTTAAGACCAACAACCAAATCCCCTATAGGTCTTTCTCTCATACGAGGCACCCCATCAAGCACATAACTGGAATAAATGGATCATAAAGCATCAACAAAAGCTCCATTCCTTAAACATCAAATACCAAGAAGCATCAACTCCTTCAATCTACCTTGCGTTTCCACCTGCAGCAGTGACCGCAGCGGTAAGTGGACGCATTGCTGTTCCTGCATTACCGAGGTAAAGTTCGATATCACTCTTTGAATCTATGGAAGCTGGGAATATCCCGCCACATCCTTCAACTACAGCACGATTATTTTCACTGTCAGTTTCCACATTAAGTCCCAATCTCTTCAACGCATCAAGCATGTAATTGATGTCATCGCTATTCAACAAGTTGTCCACTACAGTTGTTCCCTATAAAACCACAGCAAAATGGTAAAGTATCAATCTTTATAATCTAAGTTCAGATTACAGAGAAGGACGAAACGAAGTGATATATACCTCAGACAGAGCAGCGAGAAGCAGGATCCGATTTGATAGAGACTTGGAGCCAGGAAGCTTAATAAGACCGGAGATTTCTCTAATGGGTTGAAGTACAATCTCCGACGCTTTCTCCGCCGTGGAAACAGAAGACATGACCTTAAGAGGACGAAGCTCAGAGCCAATTAACGTCATCCCACTCTTCTTCAATCCCCACGACGACGAAATCGGATAAGCTCGTGGATGCTGCTGCGTCTTCAGAGAAACCGATAAGGGAGATTTGCGTTGACTGGATTTCGAGAGATTGGAGATAAGAGATGGGTTCTGCACACCATTGCAGATTCTGCTAACTTGCGCCATCGGAGAAACTTCAATTGAAGCAATCGAAGAATGGGGATTGAAAATTTTGATCTTCCTCCAATTACGTAAGATCACAGAAATGAAATTTATAAACTTTCGTTTACACTTTGGCGGCTTTGCTAATATAAACACTTTTGTTGGGTTTGGAGGGAGTTGGTGAGAAATGAGAAGAAGGCATCCGTCAAATCTTTCACCAACCAAAAACTCTATGACTCTGGTATGGTATGAGCATTTATCATAACCACTGGCAGTATGACACGTGTTAGTTTGGTGTTCACGTCAACATGTGCAAAGGCTTTGGTGGGTTAGGTGAAAGAAAATGTGGGTTTTCAAATTGGGCCTCAAGAAAGATAAATGGGGTTTCTAACAAAAAGACATGAAAGGGGATTATGTTTTTTGTTGGGCCTTAAGAAATGGGTTTTCTAACAAAAAGACATGAAAGGGAATTTATGTTTTTTGTGGACAATCTCCCATGTTATGAATTATGATTCTCTGGAGATTACGAGTCATTTGTTTTTTGGTCTTGCACGTTGTATGTTGAATCTGCTATTTCTTTTGGAGTATTAACTATAGGTAATGGTGTCGTGAAGGCAAAAGCAACAAATTTATTCTACGTATCAGTGCGAGTTTGCTCTTACAATTTTATTAAATGCGTTCAATTTTATTGATTAGCAAAGGCGATCTCTTGGAGCTAAAAATTTTTGCACTTAATTTATAAACAATGTGCAAAATTAAAACAAAATAATATCTATTAATAATATGTTATAGATACGTTAGATCATAAACTGTATGTACGAACACTAGCGGCGACACAACATACAAGTCACCCTTTTCTAGCATTCGACCAAAACCACTTATATTGAGATTTGAGAATGCGATGTCCCAAACCTCACAGACTCTCTGTTATGTGATGTTTTGAATAAAAGAGAGGTCAATGCTCTTTCACGCGGGAGAACATCATAATCGCAAGTGCCCTCAATTAATGTAGTGTATTCACCAACGAGCAAGGCAAACTACAAGAAGAAAAAAGGAAAAGAAAACTTGAGAAGTTCTTTGAAAACAAAACGTCCAAACAAAAGTGTAACTGAAAAATACAAATAGATATAAAGATTCATTACGTTAAAACATAAGTATTATTCCATAAAGCGGACTAAAAAAAGAGTCTTCATTGAAAAAAGAGGATTCAGAAAGGCGTCGACGAAATCTTTACTATCGATGATAGAGCGTCACAGCATCGACACGGATCGGAATCTGATGATAAATTTCGTCGAAAGCCTCGATAGTATTTCGAAGATGAGTTTAAGAGGAATGCTTGCTGTGGAGTTTTCGGCATGATCTAGGTTACGTGATGTACACGGTTGTGAATCTTCCATTGTGGATTGGTAGTGATAGCCCTACAAACATAAAAAGGGACCAATATATATAACACATGACACTTTTGTTTTTCCATAAATAAGTAAGGGAATTTCCGGTTGTGCCATATTTGTAAGCAAAAATGGAAAGATTCTAGACAGAATTCCGTAAATTCCTTTTGTGTCAACCAATTAGACTACAAAGTAGATGTAAGACTAGTTGAGACGATTGCAATTAACATGTAAGGATTACATGTCTTTGCGAAATAAAATCAACTAATCAAGAATAAAAGTACAATAGAGTTGTTGTTTACAAAGATCAAAACTATGTTAATTACAAGAAAACAATAAAAATATAAATAAAAGCCTAAAACATCATTTATTTAATCAACCAATAAAAATAATTTTGCATTGAAAATTTAAAACATCATTTATTTAAAAACCAAAATGAAAGCTTTAAACATCATTTATAAAAAGATTGGAAGGAGTATATTTTTATTTGGACAAAGAAGATAATGCTTATGGAATGTCTCTTACTTCAAATGCAAACCTCGGTAGTACCTGTAAGATACTTTTTTAAATAAGTGACTTGGCTGCTTCAACCATAGCTTCAATGGTGATACCAAACTCTTTATAAAGCTTTCCTGCTGGTGCACTTGCTCCAAACGTATCAATTCCAATCGATTTCCCTTTTCCTCCGACGATCTTTCCCCATCCAAAAGTCGATCCAGCTTCGATACTAACTCTAGCTGATACATCAGATGGCAAAACACTTTCCTTGTATGCATCTGATTGCTCGTCGAAAAGCTCCCAACATACAAAGGAAACAACTCTCACACTTTTGCCTTGTTCCCTTAACTTCTCTGCAGCTTGAGCAGCAATCTCTAGCTCTGATCCAGTTCCGATCAAGATCACATCGGGTTTGTTACCGGTTGAGTTGTCAGAAATGGTGTATCCACCTTTCTCGACGCTCTCAATAGATGTTCCTGGAAGTTGAGGCAGCTTTTGTCTAGATAAGGCTAAGACAGAAGGTGTCTTACGTTTTGTGACAGCGATTTTGTATGCACCGGCTGTTTCGTTCCCATCAGCTGGACGGAACATCATAATATTGGGCATGGCACGGAAACTGGATAAGTGTTCGATGGGTTGGTGGGTTGGTCCATCTTCTCCAAGACCAATGGAGTCATGGGTCATAACGTATATAACACCAGCTTCAGACAAAGCCGAGATTCTCATTGCAGCTCTCATATAGTCAGTAAACACAAAGAAAGTTGCGCAGTAAGGGATAAAACCGGGGCTGTGAAGGGCAATGCCGTTGCAGATAGCTCCCATACCATGTTCCCTGACACCAAATCTAAGGTTTCTTTCTTCAGGTGTGGCTTTTTGGAAGTTGCCGAATGCTTTAAGCATTGTCATGTTGGAAGATGCAAGGTCAGCACTCCCACCAAGAAAACCAGGCACAGCTTTCGCAAGTGCGTTAAGACATTGCTGAGACAGGTTTCTGGTGGCATCACCCGGAGAGTCTGGTGTATATGTCTAAATGAAAATTTTAAGTTGCCTAAAATAAGAGCCTTATATATGAAGAATACTGATAAAACGTTATAGATTACCAGAAAGTTCTACTTACAGGAAGTGCCTTCTCCCAACCAACGGGCAATTCACCTGAGATAATAGATTTCAACTCTGCAGCTTCCTCCGGATATTTCTTCTCATAAGCTGCAAATTTGGCATTCCAATCAGCTTCAAGAGCAGCCCCTTCGGGCGTGTGACGGCTCCAATGGCTAGAAAACATAAGAATTATAGTAAATTACCAAAGCAGGTTCTCATACCACAACCATAACCATAAATAGAAGTGCATAGTTAAGTTCTACTTACCTTTTGACATCCTCAGGTACATGGAACGGCTCATATGGCCACCCAAGATTGTTTCGGGTAGCCTCAACTTCCTTCTCACCAAGCGCAGCTCCATGGACACTGTATGAGTTTGCCTTGTTGGGAGAACCATAACCAATTGTAGTAGTGACCTAAACCATGCCACAAAACAATTAACACCAAAGGCCATGAGATCAAACGTTGCTTAATGAGTTCATGGCTAAAAAAAGTGTGCAGATACCTTAATCAAAGTGGGCTTGTCTGTTACAGCCTTAGCTTCCCTAATGGCAGCACGGATCTCATCATAACCATTGTTTCCATTCTTTACCCAGATAACATGCCATCCAAGAGCTTCAAAGCGTTTGTCCACGCTCTCGGTAAAAGCAATATCTGTGTCTCCATCAATGGAAATGTGATTGTCATCGTAGAAAGCGATTAGCTTTCCAAGTCCCCAGTGACCAGCTAGAGAGCAAACTTCATTTGAAATCCCTTCCATCTGACAACCATCTCCAAGAATCGAATACCTAATCCAAAGCAGTCAGTTTACAACATCACAATCCAAGAAAGATAACAATAAAAGTGCCGTTGAAGGAGTCAAAATCTTACGTGTAGTGGTCAACAATCTCATTGTCAGGTTTGTTAAATCTAGCAGCCAAATGCTTCTCCGCAAGAGCTAAACCAACAGCATTTGCAATACCTTGTCCAAGAGGACCTGCATGTTGGCAAATACAAGCAATGCTATATTACAAAAGATCAACATCAACTAAAACACACAAAAGAAGCAGAGAAAATCTAACTAACCAGTAGTGGCTTCAACACCAGGAGTCTCAAAATTCTCAGGATGTCCTGGAGTCTTACTTCCCCATTGACGGAAGCTCTTCAAATCTTCCTCCTAATAAAAAACTTCAACACTGCTTCAGCAAATCTTAAGTTGGTTCTACAATTCTAAATCTCAAGACTCCAAAAATCACCAAATGAGCAGGGAAACGGAACAATCTGTGTATTTACTATGTAATCTCAATAATGTAAACTAAAAGGATACAAACTTAATAAGCAGAGTAAGAGAACACAAACCCTAACGCTGTCGTAGCCAGCAAGGTGAAGCAGAGCGTATTGCAACATGCATCCATGTCCAGCAGAGAGAACGAAACGATCACGGTTAAACCAGTAAGGATTCTTGGGGTTATACTTCATGACTTCATCGTACAAAATGTGAGACATCGGAGCACAGCCCATAGGAAGACCTGGATGACCTGATTTCGCCTTCTCAACCGCATCTATTGCCAGAAACCTGATCGTGTTCACCGACTTATCAACCAGGGACGAATCAGAACTTGTCACGATTGCCTCTACGGCGGCTGCACGAACCAGAGGGCGGAGAGAGTGACTGATCGTGGAGGCGTTTCGTCGACGGGAAGAGATGGTGCCACTGGTGCGTGGAGAAGTGGATTTGAGAGCAGAGAAAGCTGGTATAGAGACGCAGTTTTCAGAGCCATTGTGAGAGATGGCTCGTGTAAGGAGAGCTTGTGAGAGCGCTAGAGAAGAAGTAGAAGCCATTGATGCTCTCTCTGGTTAACTGAGAGAGAGAAAATAGAAGAGAAAGCTTCTCTGCAAACCTATTTTAGGAGACTGTTGCTATTAATAAACCAATGAGATCTCGATCTGACCGTTGGATTCAGAAAGGACACAATCTTGACGGCTGTGATGCTCTATGGCTTTAACAATTTTTCGAATCTAATTCTTTTGTTTAATTTTCAACTAATCATTGCTTTTTACGCTAATTATTAAAATAATAATTTAATTTAAGTAAAAAATAGATTGACAATGCGGCATGGTTGGTGTGTTAAGCAAAAGCCATGGTTATGACAAGGGTTGGTGAAGAACCTAATTACTTTAGATTTTTTTTTTTTTTGGGGGCAAAATTGCTTTAGATTTAGGAAATACATTTTAGTCACCAATTCACCAACTCCGGTATTGACCCAGTCGGTGACGGCGTAGCTGACGAAACCTTTTTTTCTCTCAACATCCCACGTTGCATAGCACGTGTCTTTATTTTGCTCATTTTTTCTTGTTATGTTTGCAATTAGTGGGCCTTCTTATGACCTTCTTTTGTACCGAATATTTGCCCATTTGGGCTTTATGAAACAATTGGGCCGAAAAAAACTCATGCAGTTTAATGGAATCAAGAACTGAACCAAAACTAAACCGGAGAAAGCTTACTCATGTCCTTGTGACTGTGTCGTGGTGTGTCATTACATCATCTTGACTCGCTTGCTACTCGAGGATGAGTTTCTTAGACCTCTACTGGTTACAGTGTATGAAGCCGAAGCTGAAGGAAGTGAAGGGGACTTATCGATATATGCGTAACGCTCATCACCATTCCAATACAGAATGACTCGGTTGGTGCACGAATGAGACCAGCTATCGCCTGAAAACAGCACAAGTTGACCATTTAAGTATCATAACAAATGAATGATGATGATGATAATAGCAAACTGAGATGGTAGATTTGAGTTTGGCTCACCTAAAGCAAGCGCTAGTTGAAACGAGCCTTCACTAAACTTTGTGGTCACCTGGTTTAGTAACACGACCTGAGATTGGATCATAAGAGTTGATTAGGAACCTCCACTTAAGCTAGTCAAGGATTGTATTGTGAATTAGATCATTTCTTCTTACCGCAAGTGAGAACTTTTTGGCAAGCTTCATGAACTTTAAAGCCATTTCGCTGAGCACTCGTGTCCTCTGGGCTAAGTCATCATAGTCCTGACGGAAATGAAAGGTGATACTGTCTACGATTACAACTTTAACCTGCAACCATGAAAGATTAAAGAGAGTCTTAGTGAGCCGCCGAATTATGTCACAATATACACTTGTAGCAGCAAATCAACGGGATGGAACTTCAAAATTATTATACCTACATCTTTGTTTTCAGAGATGAACTTTTCAAGATGATTGACCAATGCGATTTGCTCGGTGTAACTGCAGACACGGAAGTAGAATATGTTCTCTAAGATATCTTCTGGTTTCATTTGTACTTGATTTGCTTGAAAATGTTTATGCATGTATCCTGTGTATTCTTCCATGTCCTCTACACAAGCTTCTGCTATCTGTAAAGCACGCTCCACCATGAAGCTACCTTCTGTATCTGTAGCATACAAAAAGCATTAACAACCAAGTAAGTGATCAACCAAGGCATTAGTCATCACTACTAAAAGAAACATACCGATATATATAGCTTTCCCTCCAAGACCACCACACTCACGTGGAATCTGAACATTCACAGAGAGCTGGATCCTGAAACCAGATCGAAGTTAACAGAAGAGGAAACACTCTGATGATGATGAGAAAGTAGAGGAAAGCAGTGAAGCGGATTTACCCAATCTGAGTCTTGCCAATCCCTGGTACCCCACCTTTGAGAAAATAAGCAAACCACTAAATCACTTAATGATCTCAAATTGGACCAGAGAAAGAATGATAATGGAGATGACATACCAATCTCTGTAACATCCCTACAGCTAATTCCACCGCCCAAAATGTTATCAAGATCAGAGCAAGATGTAGTAATACGCGGCAAAGACTCCTCCTCGTGAAGCATATCCCAAGCGTTCTTTGCTCCTTTGTTTAGTCACAAAATTTCATAAAGAGAATCCTTGAGTGAACCATTTAAGAAGGAGAAAAACCACCAACATAGCTCCAAGGAGGAGTTCATCAAGTTACCATTTATGAGTGAACGGCTTCCATTGCAACAACTTTGATTAGCCAGCTTCAAAATCTCAAATGCTTCCTCCTCTGTGATATTTGCATCTACTCACACACCAACGATATCAAAGATGACTCAAAACACACACACACACATATATAGAATTATTCCAGAAATAAGCCTTAAACAAGAGACTAAATAGAACCCTAATTATCAACCCAAGGACTAATCAATTGAGGTGTACTGTCTGTGCTAATCAGAGAAAAACGAGCAACAGATTCTAATCTTCTAAGATTAGGGTAAAGCAGAAATTTACCTCGAGCGAGATCAGAAGAAGAGACGGAAGCAATCGAAGACAGACAAGTATAACCGGCCGATATCAGTTTTCCTCTAATCGAAGGCGATAACGGTAACCTCCATGCCTCCATGACTGAAGTCGCGAGTGAAGTTTCTTCAATCGCCGGCGATTTACGCCGCCCAAATGAAATCATTGTTGGCGCCACATATATAACGATGAAAGTCTTTTAACTCCCTATCGTTGAATCAATATTTAAAAACTATTGGATTAAAAATCGTATAATTCTCAGTAGTCTAGTGGTTCAACGACATCTAAATTTTACTAATGTCGTGAGTTCGATCCATATTTGCAACTTTTTTTACGTTTTTTTAATTTTTTTCCCTTTTTTTTTCGTCGAACAACTTTTCATTTAAAGCCCAAAATGGGCAAAGATACAAATGGATTTGAGACCAACAACCTTAAAACAATGAAGCCTGCCATTTTTCTTCAAATCCATTTGAAAACTCCTTAGCAGAACAGACTCTGTGACAATCGATTGGTCTTCTCCACATCTTCTTGACCGGAAATCCATCTCTGACCGCCTCGAAGCTACAGAACACTCCGCTCCACAACCGATTTATCGATAAAAGACGTCCCATGACTTTCCATGGACGAGCAAAGGCATCATTACTCCCTGCCTGAGAAGATTAGAGCATATGTTGAAGCTGAAAGAATTCCTCACGGCCACTGAATCTTTAGAGAAAAATTGATCTCTGCAAGCTTCTTTTTTTCTCCTCAATGTTGGCGCCATTTAATGTTGGAACTAGGAATAAACTAAAAAGTATAATGAACCAGACACGGTTTAGGTTAACCGGGACCAATGATTGAACGAAATTAAATTAACCGGAAAAGCGTTTGTTCCTCAGTGAAAAGAATACAAGGATTTGGATATCTGGTTTTAAGTTACAGGAGACAATCTTCTTGCTACGTTTGTGTTTGTTGTTGAAGAGAATCTGCTCTAATGATTGAAGTAAGTGACGGATGGATCCGTGCAGTTCTCATAGAACGAGCTTCGCTTCTTCCTTTCGCATACTCCTCGCCAAGAGGCCACCTCGGTCGAAGATCATACTAAATTCATAACCAACAAAACATCAATCTCCAAGTTATCAGTTTTTCAAACAATAGAATCTTTACAAGTACCGAGTTTTGTTAAGAAAAAGTACCACATAATCCTCAGGTTCAGTTGCAGGTGGAGGTGGATCATATCTTCCTACACGAAAATGCTCGAGACCAGTCCAAGCCACCATTACTCCTGGTGAGACTAATGAATACTTGTTAGTTTCTATTCTCTGTGTCTCTAATTTGATCAGTAGGAGAATTTCAAACTCTATTTACCATTGTCTGTGCAGAGGCTAGGAGGAGGGCAAACAAGTTTCAGGTTTTTGTTTTCGACAATGTTATTAAGTCGGAGTCGTACATACTTGTTTGAAGCAACACCACCAGAGATTACCTGAAGCTTAGTCAATATTAGTCTAGAAGCATTTGTCAAGCAAAACAGAGGTTTCTTTTTCTTGTTCTAAACCTCACCATATGTTTAATAGAAGGCTCTAGTTCTAATGCCCAGTCTATTGCTCGCTCACATTTTTCTTCCAGATGCAAGACAGCTACTCGCTGGTTCATACAAACTGAAAATGTTTAGAAATCAGCATTTCACTAGAACATTAAAACCGGAGATAAATTTGTACCTGGAAAGAAGCGGCAATATCAGCACGGTTTCTTCTGTCTTCGTTTGTTGCAGAAGAGACGGGACATTTAGCATCACTGCACATCCAGCAAACGACCAATATTTTTGTAACACAAAGCTTCAGCATATGTGACACAACGCTGATAAACAATTTCCGAAGCTGATTATAAGATCTCACTATTTTACATTTCTTTGGCTTCAATGGCTAGCCTCACTTGTGTCTTCAAACCAGCATAAGAAAAGTTGCAATCTTTATGATATTTCATTGGAACCTGATAAACATGGTAAACAATATCACAGAAATGATGTGAACATTGAGTAGAACATGAAAAAAGATATCTAACCAACCAGCAACTAGTTTGTCACTTACATTAAACTTAACAGACTTTGCATCACCCTCCAGAGCAAGTTCTTCAACAGCTGGTCCACCACTCCTGTGCATATCGAGGCCGAGCCATTTAGCTGTCTTGTCAAATGCCTCACCTATAGCATCATCTACTGTAGTCCCAAGTTGTGTGTACTGACCAAGCTTATGCGCAAGAACTAGAAGATTGTGCCCTCCTAAATAGAAAAAAAGAAAAGGGGCGTTTCAGTTTAGATAGAAACCTAATCCCTACGGTGAAACTGATTTTGCTTAAGAATAACTTCACTAAGATGATAGTTTCTCACTTACATTAAACTTAACTGATTTTGCAATACCTGATATAAGCAATGCCATGAAAGGGAAGCTTAATTCTTGTTCCACTAATCTACATAGACAAATCAGACGCTGATGAGCCAGTCACAAATCTCAAAAAATGGGAACAAAACCATAACGCGAGCAGATTAAGCAATACCTAGCAACGAGAGCATGAGCCTCCATGTGATGCACCCCAACGATTGGGAGACTGAAGTTACCAGCAACTCTTCTAGCCTTGCGCACACCAACTGTATAACTCAAAATAAACACTTGTGTCTAAGTACTCTAACAACACTCATCATTCCAAAGTACAATGAGTGGATTCTTATTTCTCCAACTTACCACGTAGACAGAGGCTCAAACCAGGTCCAATGGTAACAGCAACAGCAGAGAGATCCTTCTCGGTCAAATTGGCTTTATCAAGCGCGTCTTGCACAACCTGCAACCGATGAATCAACATTTTTGTGTGCCGTTAGCATTAAACCCCACCGGCCTAAAAATATGCACATCTCAGGGCAAAATGAAGAATCTGGACCAATTGTGAACAAAGACTGAATCTAGATACTTGAGAGTTATCGAGTCATGCAATGCTTTGTAACGATGAATAGTCTATATTACCTTATCGATAACTCGGGAGTGTGCTTCTTCAGCCTGTTTAGGAGCGACGCCTCCATATTGGACAAGCAATTCTGCCTTAATGTTGCCAATTCCGAGATCAGAACAGGTGAAACTTAACGAATCATATAAAGGATAGAAATTTTTAAAAGTGAAAGGCTTTCTCAGACAAAACTATGTATTCAAGTCATTACTGGAGTCTTCTAAACATGAAAAGCACGCCAAAGAATCCACTAAAGCAAAGGAGTGATCGTTACCTGAGAAGAAATGACTTGACTGAGAATTTCACCATTACCTCTCACCTAAAAGCCACACATTCCAACATCAGAAAGGTTCAGTAAACTAATACTATAAGTTAACACGACAAGAAGAAGAAAGGTGATTAAACGGACTTACAACAGCTGCGGCAGTGTCGTCGCAGCTCGTTTCAATACCCAGAACAACCAAATTATCATCAAAATTCGGGTTTTCGCTATAGGGTAAGGAGGAAATTCTTGTTTCGGTAGAATAAAAACGTGTCCTTTGAAAATTGGGTGAAGATGAAGGAGAGATTAACGAGAAAGTCGGGGTTTTGGTTTTAAGCTTATGGTGTTTTTGTAATCTGAGAGAATTATTATTTCTCGCTAGAATAGAGATTCCTGGATAAAGATTGAATCGGGAAATCGCCGGAGAAAGTGTAAGAAACAGACGAACCATTTCACCGAACCGAAAGAGAAAGACGGAAACTTGAGCTGTGTGCAGAAGATGAGCTGAGGTTTGGATTGCAGCCTAATCCGGTTTAAATCAGAACCGGTTTAAATTTGACCATAGTGATTGGGTCCTGGTTTAGAGGTTTTAAGCAAGTAGAAAAATAATGAGCTTTACCATTTCCGTTCACTTCCTAGAAAAGTAAGTATATACCTTTCTCTGTATTTCCTTCACCTCCGGCTAAATCTCCGGCGACCGCGTAACTTGTTCTCCGGTCTGAATAGTGAATAAACACACACACGGAGCCAAATCCAGGTGATCTCTTTAGTTTTCGATCTCTTTCTCTAGATTCAGATTAAATTATAACAGCTGATTGTCTAACCACAAACCTAAATTGCAAAAAGCTTGTGAACTTTATCTGGAAATGAACACTGTCGAAAGATCTTTAGGGTTTGTGAAATTTATTTTTTACATTTTCCATAGCTAGATTTCATTTGAATGATAATTCACTTCGAGATCTGTAAACACAAAATGTTTCAAATTGAGTCTTCTTCTGTTCCACAAGTTTGATTCTAAGACATTTTTTTGCAGGAGAAATTAGGTTTGAATTAGAGAGATTAGGAGAATACAAATTGGTTTGGTGGTTTTCAAGTATGCTACCAAGTGGGTTGAAAGAAACCCAACTCCGTGAGAGCAACAACAACCAAAAAGTCCATCCTCAACCAATGGAAGAGTCTATCAATCAGAATCCTGAAGCTATGGAAGCACTTATCTCCAATCTCTTCGGAAACATCTCGTCTTTGAAATCTGCTTATATCGAGCTTCAAAGTGCTCATACTCCTTACGATCCCGAGAAGATTCAGGCAGCGGACAAAGTTGTCATTTC
>Ga0041059_1000995_pt1 | contig 22447 bp, 18 predicted proteins | sample AraColnosormetaG_FD_56232 | JGI IMG/M metagenome (GOLD analysis project Ga0041059, IMG submission 56232) | Arabidopsis roots microbial communities from North Carolina, USA - Col MF nosort | ecosystem: Host-associated > Plants > Roots > Unclassified | place: USA: North Carolina | collected... | reverse complement strand
GGATTTTCTTTTGTCTATAGTCCAAAAAAAAAAAAAAAGATTCATGTGGTTCTAAACCTCAGAATATCTTCAGTTCTCAAAAAAACTAAAATGTATGAACAAGTCTTGTGCTTGGGTTTAGATCTTTCACAAAACCAATGGACAACTTTATCTTTTGACTTTTTGCTTCATCGAACCTGCAAAGATATTCAACGTTTTATATATATACAAGAAATATGAAATATATTCAACTAAAAACAACAATAGTTATATATAGATTCTTCCTCTGAACTCGTCTACCACGTTTATGTGTGGACATTACGGATCTGAATGAAATAAAATAAACAAAGGTATTATTTAATTATATAAATCTATGTTACGTTTTGTCCTTTCTCATTAGTCATAACAAAAATGACAAGAATCATTGATGTTTCCCTGTTTTGCTTCTTCCTATTCTCTCTTGGAGCCATGTCCCAACCTTCTCAAAATCTAACTGATTGCAACCAATTTCCCGACACTTATCAATCAAACCGCAACACCGTCCTCTCCACTCTTCGTAATCATTCCTCCCTCGGAAGCTATTACTTCAATGCCACGGCCGGTCTAAGCCCAAACACAGTCTATGGCATGTTCCTGTGCATAGGAAACATAAGCAAAACATCTTGTTCAAACTGTGTCCATTCCGCAACGTTAGAAATGGATAAATCCTGTGAATCTCATGACACATCTTTCATGTTCTCTGACGAGTGTATGGTTCGGTACTCGGATAATTCTTTCTTTTCACTCGTAGAAGATTCACCTGCCACCTTTAGTTACTCTCAGAATGATTCTTTGAGTTATCCGCAATTTTACAATCAAACACTTCCTGGAAAATTAGACGAGCTTATCCTCAAAGCCCCCTCATCTTTTTCGTCACCGGTTCCATATTTTGTGGAAGATAAAGAACATGTGACTCAAGTGGAAGGTTCGTATGATTTAGAGGCAATGGCTCAGTGTAGTCCTGATCTTGATCCAAGCAGCTGCACCGTGTGCTTGGGACTTGTGGTCGAAAAATTCTCCGAATGTTGCAGCCAATCTCGTTGGGCTCGGATCCACTTTCCTAAATGTCTTCTGAGGTATGACATCTCTGCTTTGCAACCAAACCTAACGAGTCTTGGCGTTACAACAAAAGGTTAGTCACAGTATATAATGTCCGTTTTTTCCTTTCCCCACCCTATGGAACTTATGTGATATATATGGCTTTGAATTGCTCCTTTTTTTCGGTTTTACAGGAGATGATATATTTGGGAGAACGTTTATTGCAATCATGATAGGTTTACTAATGGGTTTATGATCAAGTCTAGTGATGTAATAAAGATTGTAACTACTGATTTATATTTGTGTTCTCTCCATTTGGGTGATGGTAAGATCATAACCAGAGTAAACCGACGTTGACTTGGTCAAAGATTGAATGGAGATATAGCATCATGTGTTCTCCTATATTAGTGGGATTATCTCGCAGTACTCATTCCTTCGTATATTTAAGCATAGTTAATTATGGAATCATAGGGGAGAGAGAAAAATTGCATTGAACGTGCTCATAAGTCTTTGGGTGGTATACGATGATCACAACGAATCATGCCTTAATTTGGTGGTAGCGCAATTGAGGTAATCTAAATTACTAAATTTCAAGCTAAGAACGCTGTTAAATCATTGATGCCATTTTGAAAACGTTGTTATCAGTCTTAAGAAAATAGATGTGATCATAATACTAATATATATATATGATGGTCTATCGTGAAATTGTAAGTCAAATCAAGAATCAAGAATAGGGGACAGAGTTTGGAAGACAGAGATCGATTCAAGGATCTAAACATATCTTGTTTTCTATGTTATCTCCAACTGTAACTACTAACTAATATCCTCATAATCTTCTCTGCATCAAAACATGCCTTCCTAATTGTAAAACTAATCAGAGTCTTCTTAAACCCATAAAAAAGGGTCTTCCTAAACAAGTCTTATGTTTTGCTTCAGACAATAATACCAAAAACATGTACACTGCCCAGCTTAAATAATTTTGTATTATTCCTAATATAATAGTTTATATATTTAATTAAATTAATTGTGTCCAAAGAAAGAAAATAATAATAATTAATATGTTCTCACCGGGTGACTTATCTTTCATAAATGAGAAACCAAAATATAATTGGTAGGAACAAGTCTTGGTTTTTGCTTCAGAATCTTTCACAAAACCAATCTGTCAACTTTATCTTTTGCCTGGCTGCTTCATCTTATCTAAAGAATATGACTAGGGTATGATCAACCCATCTAGCTTTCTATCTATCTTCCAAGATTGCAGATATTGCTTCAGAAACCAATGTGTCAACTTCATGTTTTGCATTCAAGAAATAAAGAACCTACTAAGATGATCAATGTTATAATTTCTACAAAATAATGAAATTCAAAAAAACATTTATATATTATATATATAATTTTTTACTTTTGAATTGGTCTACCTCGTTATATGTGGACATCACTGGTTTGAATGGATTAAAAAATATACATCTATGTGCTCTGTTTGTTATTTAGTTCTTTATATAAATCGATGTGATCTGTTTTGTTCTTTCTCATAAGCTATAATAATGAAGAAGGAACACACAAAAATGATAAGAATAATTACACACTTTGGAGAATTTCTTCCTTACCCACAACTATTTAATAAACAATTGTACGAATAAGTCTTGTGTACATTAGTTTTCACAAAACTAAATTATCAACTTTATCTTTTACCTTAGGCTTCATGTTATGTAAAGATAATCAACGTCTTATATACAAGAATAATGGATTCAACCTTTGAATTAGTCATCAACATTATATTTGGACATTTTGAACTATTTTATTTTTAAAGAGAGACAATGTTTTTCTCTTTTATAAATCTATATGCTCTGTTTTGTTCTTTCTATAAGTCATAATAATCAAGAAAGAACACAAAAAAATGACGGGAATCAATACACACTTTGCCGTCGCTTTGTTTTGCTTCTTCTCATTCTCTCTCCGAGCCATGTCCCAAGCTTCTCAAATGCTTATTGATTGCACCCAATTCGACAACGTCACTCGAACTAGCTCTTATCTTTCAAATCGTGACACGGTCCTCTCTACACTTCGCAACCGTTCTTCCATCGGAAGCTATTCCAACGCCACGGCCGGGCTTAGCCCAAATACAATCTATGGCATGTTCCTTTGCAGAGGAGACCTAAACAGAACATCTTGTTCAGACTGTGTCAATGCCACAACGTTAGAAATCTATAAATCCTGCTTTTATCGTAAATCAGCTTTGGTAATCTCTAACGAGTGTATAGTTCGGTACTCGAACGTTTCTTTTTTCACGCTCGTAGAGGATGTACCTAGTACCGCTAGATTCTCCACGGGAAATTCTTTGGATTCTCCGCAATTTTTCAGTCAAACACTTCTTGAAAAATTAGACGCACTTATCCTTAGAGCATCCTTGTCTTCGTCGTTACCAGTTCCATATTTTGTGGATGATCAACAACATGTGACTCAATTGGAAGGTTCCTATGATTTACATGCAATGGTCCAGTGTAGTCCTGATCTTGATCCAAGAAACTGCACCGTCTGCTTGAGACTCGCGGTCCAAAGACTCTCGGGGTGTTGCAGCCATGCTCAGTTTGCTCGGATCTTCTATACTAAATGTCTCATCACGTATGAAATCTCCGCTTTGCAACCGAACGTAACGAGTCTTGGTGTTACAAAAAGTGAGTCATTAACAGTATATATCATTTAATTTACATTTCTGGTTCACCGTAACCCTATCTGTCTACAATACAGTTATCAAGAATAAACAACTAAAACATATGTTTTGGCTATTTTTTTTGGTTTTACAGGAAATGAAATTTTTGGGAGAACGGTAATTGCAATCATGACAGGTTTGGTGTTACTATTAATGGTTTTATGATCAAATGTAGTGATGGTTTAAGGATTGTGGCTACTAATTTATATTTCTGTTCTCAGAATTTGGGTGATGTGCGATGTGTTGTGTTCTCGTGTATGTAGATTCAAAACCTAGGGAAACAAAAATACAGACATTTGTGTATTTATATGTTACGTACATTTCAATACTTTGGGTTAATGTATGGCAATGTCTCGTGAAAATGTAAGATAGGTTAACTATGGAAGCCTATTACGGGTAGAACTTAGAAGTGTATATAATAAGAAAATTTCACGAAATTATTTGTTAAAAACAAATCTTAAAAGTGTTAATTAGGCAAACTGGAAAAACTTTATCCGAATTCCTCATAAATTTATTTTAAAATTTTGAAAATCTAGTTTCGTACTTCATTTCACGTTGAGACTTTAACAATTGACTGAACCAAGGATCTAAACATATCTTGATTTCTATGTATCTCCAACTGTAACTAATATCCTAATAATTTTCTCTAGATTCAACAAAACATGCCTTCCAAATTGTAAGACTAATCAGAGTCTTCTTAACCCCATTAAAAAAGGGTCTTGATCCGTACAAGTCTTATGTTCTGCTTCAGACAATAATATAACAAACGTGTCCAGCTTCAATAATTCTGTATTATTCCTAAACAAGTATTTCATCTGGTTTTCAATATTGCAGAATCACAAAGTTAATATTTTATAAAACAACATGGCCTCAACAATCACCTAATAGTAATAAAATATTTTTCCTATTTAAAGAGTATATATAATGCATCTTTTTACAAATCTGTCTACTATAAATATCATCTTTCACTCATAATTCATAAACAAGAAGAACAAATAATGGCAACAATGATCCAAAGTCTCTCTTCTCTCTTTTGCTTTCTTTCTCTTTTATCTCTTCTCTTCTCTACTAACCTAACCATATCCGAATCTGACCATATCCACATGAGCACCTTCTGCAACCAATTCTCCGACAACTTTACACAAACCAGCACATACGAGACAAACCGCGAAACCGTACTCTCCTCTCTCCGCCTCCGTTCCTCTCTCGGATCCTATTCCAATGCCACGGCGGGTATTAGCCCCGACACAGTCCGTGGCATGTTCCTCTGTAGAGGAGACATCTCAGAAACATCTTGTTCAGACTGTGTTCAAACCGCAACCCTAGAAATCTCAAGAAACTGCACTTACCAAAAAGAAGCTTTCATATTCTATGAAGAGTGTATGGTACGTTACTCGGATTCATCCTTTTTCTCCCTCGTAGACGAAAGACCTTACATCATTAGATACTCTTTGAGTTATGCTCCTAACTTGGATCGCTTCCCACAAACACTGTCCGATAAAATGGATGAGCTTATCATCAATGCGACTTCTTCCCCATCGCTATCATCAACACCGTATTTCGTGGAGGATCAAGAACGTGTGAAACAGTTCGAGGGTTCGTTTGATATAGATTCAATGGCTCAGTGTAGTCCTGATCTTGATCCAAGAAACTGCACAACGTGTTTGAAACTTGCGGTCCAAGAAATGTTGGAATGTTGCAACCAGTCTCGTTGGGCTCAGATCTTTACTCCTAAATGCCTCTTGAGGTACGAAGCTACCGCTTTGTCTTCACCGCCTCCACCATATCCATCACCTCCACCACCTTCTTCACCACTTTTTTCACCATTATTGCCGTCTCCCCCGCTTTTTAAGCGGCCGCAAACCGCGTCAGGGTTTAGCGGGTCATCTTCTATTAACGTTATAAAAGGTAATTAAGCATGCATATTATATATCATTAATATACGTATATAACCGTTTTGTTATACAATTCGGGTTATGAAGAAGAGACTATATAGAGTAAATTACTAAACAGTTTGACTTTTTTACTTGTCTTGCAGGAAACAAATCATTTGGGAGATTTTTTATTGCGGTCATGACAGCTTATGTGTCAATACTTCTGGGTGTAGGAATGTAAAGATGACTTTATATTGGTTGTGTGAAGTATGATGTGTTATGTTCTTGTCTCATAGGATCTAAAATTTTGTTTTTTTTTGTTAGTGTGTTTTCAGTTTTCTTTGTTGGTTTTGAAATTTTTAGTTTGAATAGTTTTGTCAAAACACACAATTGTATGGATTGACAGATGAGAAGAAATTGGATTTTTTGTACCATATACCATCCATCTTCTTTTTTCCCCTAATTTTTTTGCTGTCGATTCATAAGTCTCATGTGTTCAAATTTTCTCAATCTTGATATAAAATTTAAGCCTGTATAATCCTCCGCATGAGGATGAATACATCAAGACATGGATATACAAAGTTGACATTTCACAAAATCGAATAAATATACGGTAAAATCAGAATACATGATAGTTCACAATTTGATCCATAGAAATAGCTAGATCTTCACAGAACCCATGAATTGAGTAGAGAAGCTCATAAGAGACGGAGAGCTTCTTCCTCTAATTTTCAGTTTATCTTTTCCTTTGTTGATCAGACCGTACATTTCATTATGCATTATGCAAGCCTAACGATCATAATTGAAGCTTTGTCTGCAATTTGGGAATCTCGTAAGTGAAGCAGAGCTTCTTCCTCTGATTCTCAATTGTTCTTTTCCTTTGTTGATCAGACCATACATTTCATTATGCAAGCCTAATGATCATAGTTGCCATTTATGAGTCTGAATCAAAATCTGTGATCTAATTGCAAACAGCCAATACCGTCTTCTCTTCAAAGTGAGTTCCATCAATTTTACAATAAAAATTACTTGACAAATGAAATCTGAGTTCTTCGGGTAAAAAAAAGCCCCCGCTTTTATTCATTACAGTGCTCAAATAATTTCACCAGGAGGCAGCTCTGCAAGCTTCGGTTGAGTACCAAGCACGCGTTCCATATCAAACCGAACCTCGATATTGCGAATGCTATATCCAACTACCATTAACCAATACAACAATTTTGCAAGGTCCGCTGCGCTTGTCTCTGTCACATTCGTCTGTGTAACCACCAAAACATTGATATCAGTCAATTCACAATCACACTGTATAAACAACACACAACTCAGAGCAAGTTTCAGCTAAAGAAGTTATTATTAGAGAACCTTCATTTGGTTAGGGTCTGACACAGCTAGAAGCCTCTTGACAAATGTATTCATGGCTACGGCAACATCTTCGCCTGCAGTGCTTGTAAGCTCCTACAGATTCAAAGCATTCCAATTGATAATAAACATTGGAATACAAATTTGATCAAGAGAAATTAATAACAACATATGAATCATCATGCCTTGAGATTTTGAGGTTCGAGAGATTTTAGATACTCCAAGATTTCATTCTGCTGATTCGCTGATTTTCTCCCCACTTGACGGTTGAGTTCTTCGATCTCTGCTTCCAGAAGCTCGATATACTTTTTTGCATCAATTTTCTCAGGGCCAGATACGTTATTCCACCTGATCACTTCCCCAGAAACATTCTTTTGAGTTCCTGGTGCATAGTCTTCATCACCCCCCTGGCTTAATCAGAAATAGAAAACCAGTGTCACATATAGCCTGATATATCAAACACACGCATATCTACAAAGAGAGAGAGAAAGAAAGTCTAATAGGTTTCAAACCGGTAAACCCCTTATATATTCAATTAACCAAAGAACTATAACACAAAAGATGATTGATAATCAGGAGAAGTCTAACTCTCAACCACGACCCAAACCAATATACGAGACCAATCCAGAATATCCCAACTCGTTCTGCCAAAACTATACTGCGCTCTAGCTAACTGACTAACCTATAGTTGCTGAGCTATCAACGCAGCTACATGGGGTAATTACAATGCTCCTACAGTATCTTAACACAAGGCTTATCAGCGGGAAGCAAAGAAGAAGCAGAAGTCATCGGCATGTACACGTTTACAGGCCAAGCAAAAAACAGAAGTTATAAAACTGAAAATGATCACCTTTTGATCACGTGGTTCAGGAAGAGCAACCTGCTCCAAACTTTGTTGCAATTCAAGACGATATTGAGCGTTTCTAAACATATATCCAGTCATCAACACGCTCATCATCAGCTGTGCAAGGTTCTCAGCAACCTAAAGCAATATATAATGCTCAATTCAACAAATAAATCCAAGTAACAAACACAGTACACAACTTGTTGAAAACGTATCGCTTACATAAAGCACTCACAGAGGTGACAGTAACGGCGAAAAACTGCGGTGGCAGCGTTCCAATCATATTCGTCACAGTTTGTCTCATTGCTTCAACCACCTAAGAAACAAGATAGAATCAATCATAAGCTCTAACTCTAAATGGTTCTTTTGAGAAAATGAAGCAGAGTAAAGTTACATGTTTAGGGGCACGTTTAACGAACATCTCCATGAACTCTGGCTTCACATTCTGAACATACTCCAGTAGAATATCCCTTCTGCTTTTGGGCTGCTGCTTAAAACCAGTGATCGATTGTGATTAGGGCTAATATCAATTTCGAATGCTGAACCAATGGAATTTCAAGCTCAAATGCAAATTTACCCGAGTGCCATTGGGAGGCGTGGAGGAATCTGCAGAGGAATCAGAAGAAGAACCATAAGCTTTAACTCTCAAAACCAACAAATTCCCAGTTCCGCTACACTTCCAAGTGTTCGTCTTCAAGGGGAAGGTCACAGAGGAGGAAGTAGTAGAGAGTTTAGGTTCATGGTTGGCTAAAAAAGACGGACAAGGACGAGATGGTGGTGATTGCAAGAGCGAGAATTGCATTGATAACGAACACATCTCAAGATTTAAACCCTAAAATCGTAGAATCCAACACTAGGATCGCTGGAAATCGAAGCTTTTCGCTAGCTTCGGATTTTATCTCGCGACTGTGACTTTTTTTTGCACGCTCCTTTTCTTTTTTCCTTATCTTCCAAAATTTGATTATTGTGTAATTGATTTGATTTCATCAGGAAATTGGTACGAACCGGTTCGGATAAGGAAAATAGTATTTGTTTACGACGTTGTGACAAGTCCACTGGACCAATCAAACCGGTTTCGGAATCGTTGAGATCGAACCGGTTTTATGATTCAAATTTAAAATTACCGGTTTTCTGGGATTCCTTCATCATCGGTCATCACTCGCTTAGAGTTAGAGTAAGATCGATAAGAGAACAAAAAAACAAAAACAGGCGAAACAACAACAAAAATGTTGGCTAGGGTTTTGAAATCGGAATCTGCTACTGCTTCTACCTGATTGATCAGCACGAGATTGATTCATCTTCTTTCCGTCAAGACATGTATACTTTCATCAAAGGGCCAAGGAACATTAGAAGGAGAGAGTTTGAAATTGACAAGTGGGTTTCATTATCTCAAAATTTAAGATGATGCCACTGATTTGTTCGATGATATGGTTAGATCTCACATCATACTAAGAGAAGAAACCATTGTGTGTCACTGTTTGATTTGAGTCTTGGGAACCAAACGTTGGTTTACAAGAGACTTGTAATTGCTCACGACATATTTGTTTAGTTTATTTTCATATTTTACGTTTAATGCATTAAGCGGATGGAACAAAATACTGTTGGGTGGAACAAAATACTATCGGATCTTATAGATGTCCATCCGTTTATAAATTTTATTCATAGAAAATATAATAGGTTGGTTCAAATTATTATCCCACTTATACACTAAATATTTTATATTTAACAATACTATATTTAGAAGATTTGATTAAGAATTGAATATATATTTGGCAGATTCTTGTACGGTTTAGTATGAAGCGAAACTCGTTACAGAGCCCAATAATTTGTTCCGTAGGAGAAAAATAGGTTATTTAGTTTCACTAAAATTTATCTTAAAAAAAAATCACTAAAATTTAGAAAGAAGAACGATATTGACTTCAATAGCTCCAACTTAACTAATGTCAAAATTTAAGTAGATGTTATAGGAAAAGAAAAAAACGTTATTTAGATGGCAAAACCAGAGTTAAAGTCCCGGTCCGGCTAGATTAATCTTAACCGGTCAATGTACCGACCAATTAATGGAACCGGTAGTTTTCTGATTATGTTTTACTACGCTCACTCGGTCTCAGAGCTCACACTGTTTGAATGTACACTCCTTTATGGTTAGAGAGATCGAGAAGTGTGAAAAAAAGAAAAGAGAGATATCGAGAAGAAAAACAAAAAATCAGGCGAAACTGGATGTAGACCCAATGTTGAAACTGGATGTAGACCCAATGTTCAAACAAAAAATCAGGTAGGATTTCTGAGGCCGTAGCTTTCTTTGATTATATGGTTGAAACTGGATGTAGACCCAATGTTGTCACCTTCAACACACTGATGAACAGTCTTTGTCGTGAGGGTCGAGTTCTTGAAGCGCTAGCTCTTGTTGATCGGATGGTAGAAGAAGGTCATCAACCTAACGCGGTTACTTACGGAACAATTGTAAATGGATTGTGTAAGATTGGTTGTCTCGGCTTTGAATCTGCTTAGGAAGATGGGGCAAAGCCACATCAAAGCCGATGTTGTAATCTCTACTGCCATCGTTGATCGCCTTTGCAAGGACGGGAACCACATCAATGCTCAAAACCTTTTCACTGAAATGCATGAGAAAGGTATTTTTCCCAATGTTCTCACTTACAATTGTATGATAGACTCTTTTTGTCACTCTGGTAGATGGAGTGATGCCGACCAATTGTTGCGTCATATGATTGAAAAGCAAATCAATCCTGATATTGTTACTTTCAGTGCATTGATCAATGCATTTGTCAAAGAAAGAAAGGTCTCCGAGGCTGAAGAAATATACAAGGAGATGCTTCGTTGGAGTATATTTCCTACCACAATCACATATAACTCAATGATCGATGGATTTTGCAAGCAGGATCGTGTAGATGATGCAAAGCGCATGTTAGATTCGATGGCTAGCAAGGGCTGCTCTCCGGATGTAGTCACTTTTAGCACCCTAATCAATGGCTATTGTAAGGCTAAAAGGGTTGACAATGGAATGGAGATTTTCTGTGAGATGCATCGAAGAGGAATAGTTGCTAATACAGTTACTTACACTACTTTGATTCATGGGTTTTGTCAAGTGGGTGATCTCGATGCCGCTCAAGACCTTCTCAATGAGATGATTTCTTGTGGTGTGGCTCCAGATTACATCACTTTCCACTGTATGCTGGCCGGCTTATGCAGTAAGAAAGAATTACGAAAAGCATTTGCAATATTGGAGGATCTGCAGAAGAGTGAGGTATGTCCTCGTCTCATTTTTTTTCTTTTCAGTTTATGCTCTTTCATTTTGGGTTTCGGAGAAGTTTGCTATCGAATTGTCCAAGTCAAATTTAAGATACAGAGTCTAGATTAACCCTCTCTGATTAGCTTAGTGTGTTTGCTTTGCAGGATCATCATTTGGAGGATGAATGAAATAATGGAAGATTCAATGCCATTTTGCTTCTTGCTTGATCGATTTCGATTCTGATGTTTCCACTTGTTAATTTTTTTTTATTTGTCGTGCTTATTTATTTCACTGTTGAAATGAGATATGTTATGTGATGGTCAATTTTAACTTGTTCTGATGTCTCTATAAGTGAAAACAACTTTGAAATTTGAATCACTGAAGGTTTCAAATTTCTACCGTCTCTGATAGAAAAATAGAAACACACAACATAAAAGTTTGAAGATTCACGTATGATTAAGGAAATGGTCTTGTTTTCGTAAGTTTGAAGTTTTACTCATGGATTAGGATCCATTGTCTTGTTATGAGAAGCGTGCAGCTTTATTCATGGATTTGGGATCCTTGTCTTGTTATATATTTTTTGTAAGTTTACTCATGGAATATGAATCAAAATTATGTAAACATTACAATTCCAGTTTGTGTGTAATGTATTAATTAATGTATACATAAAATAAGAACAGTTAGTCAAAGTAAATGCATTTGAGAGATTCATGTGTACCTATATGAAATGCTATAACACATCTCATTGATTTTGCTCTTTACAGTTTTAAGCTATTGATGTCAAAATTGGGCAACCATGATAGTGCCATAAGAATCAGCAAAAAGAAAATAAAAGAATCAATTGGTCTTGATTGGTTCCAGTTAATCCATAATTCTGGTTTGCTCAAGTTTCCCTATTCTTCCTTGTTGAAATTATTACCTTCATTAGGCAAAATTGTATTTACAATAATCCAACGATTTTCGTGCGTAACATTAGGTGATTAGAAATTTAGAATCATAGAGAACCTCACAGGTTAAGTGGACAGGGTTAAGTTAATAGTAAGACATATGAAAACTTAGTTAAGGTGTTTGTTTGAATTATGTTAAGAAAGAAGAACAAAAGGACATCATATGCTTAGTTACACAATTAGCTACCAAACAACATCAGATCAAATCCATCACAAATCTTCTTCTTCCAGCCCTCGAGATGAATCTTGTGTCTTCACCGCCTTCTATTGAGTGGTTTCGCTGAAGATGAAGTGCTAATTGTTGGCCTTTTAGCACCTGTGGCAAATCAAGAGATGGCTTATGAGCAAATTGGCACTAAAGATCTACGGGAGATTTCTACTGAGTAGAAACAAGCATCTACTTTATATGAGATCTTTCATAGAAATCTAAGTAAGCTGTGATTAGAGCCTGCTATGAGTGTAATTAGAGGCAGACAGATTTGGTTTTTAGGACACAAGTCAAAGAGTTGATGTATAGAGCCATTACCTGTTAAAGCCTTAGAGGAGGAGCTAGTGGCAATTGACAGACGAGACGGTCTGGTTTGGCCTGGTGGTTTCAAGGTCTGCTTTGGAATCTTCGATGGAATATTAGTTCTGCTTTTAAAATCCGAAAACAAAACAAACATAAGAATCTGTAAATGCCTTCAGATTATTCTCTTAATGTGTGATAGTCGAGAATACTAACCTGTCTTTTGGCTCGGTTTTCCCCATTTTCACTGATTTCTCGAGTTTCTCAGAAGTCATGCGTGCTTCAGGTCGTTCTATTAGTTCAAGAGGCTTAGCAGTTTCAGGGAATAGAGTCAACTCTACTGCACTGCTTATGGATCCATCAGTTTCTGTTCCCATTGAAAGACAACTATCAGAGATATCACTCAATCTGTCCTCAGAATCTGCATCTGCAAGACCTACGAGTTCAACATCTTCATCATCAAAATCGATTCCTTTCGCCGCACCAGCAAATTTAGATGGTTGGTGATAATCTTTTTGATGTTTACGTTCGTCTGATGATTGTTGTGAACCAGAATCCGAATGCTTGCTGCTATATTCAGAGCAGTTGTCAACATCTGAGGTTCCTCTTCCAAATAAACCAGAGGCCTTTCCTCGTCGAGCGTTTGGTGACGCTCCAATAGAATGTCTTCTAGGTGATGTAGGCCCCACCAACCTTAAATTGCTTAATCCACGTTTCAGGGATGTTGCATTATTACCTTTTACCTTCTGAAAATTTTGTAGCTCTTCATCTTTCTTAGCAATTACATCCTTCAAGTTCGATACCTGTTATATCAAGCAATATCAATATACGAATACCTTTGTGCTCTTTAACTTTCAATAGCCAAAATTAAATCTTGAGAGAGATAGAGAGAGAAAGAGAATACAAACCTGTTCCATGAGTTGTCTTACATCTCGACCCTCTTTACTACTTTTGGCAGCACCTAACTCCACACCAGAAACCCTTTCGGCGAATTTCAAAGTGCTTACTGTCTCAGCATAAGAATCGCCATCAGGATTGACTTGGACAAACATAAGAGTTTTAGCCTGTCCACCTAAGAAAAAAGAGAGAATAGCTAAGGGAATCAACAACATAAAGCAAACATCAATTTTATGCAATACATATAAACAAATCTATTTTCTTCAGAGAGTGATACTTACCCAAAGAACTTTGAAGGACTTGAGTCAATTTGCTGTTTCTGTAAGGAACATGAGGGTTCTTGTGCGCTAAAGCAAATATGACATCCCCAAGTGCTGACAATGATTTGTTGATATGCTGAGCTTCCTTGAGCCTCTCTCCGGTTGCCTCAGAGCGATCAACCCTCTCACTTCCAGCAAGGTCAACTAAATGCAAACTGCCCCGCAAAATTGAATCGGTTTCCACGTCGACACCTCGTACATGGACAGAAAGAACACTGCAAATGATAGCCAACATGGTCTTCTTAAAATTAGACAATAACATATTAAGGAAGGTAGTACAAGTTCAGGAAGAAGTATACAAACCAGTGTGATCTACTGCTCCTTTCATTGAGAGCTGTAGCACCCACGGTTCTGTTCATTAGTCCAATATTCATCAGTTCAAGAACATCTTCTGTTGATCTCACACAATGCATGCTTGCATCAGGGACTGCTAGCCCATTTGGTAAGGCGGTGTTCCAAATCCCTAATGTATGCAAGTTAAGGAAATTTTGTATTGAACGCAACCACAGAACATTAGTAAAACCTAATAGCACTAAACCACACCAATTTCTCTGTGGGGTCGCAAATATAAATGCACGAGTGTACCTACTCCAAAAAATGTTTAGTCACTATATTAGATTAGAAAAGGATATCTTCGACTGGAACCACCATCAGAAAGTATATCACGAACTTGCTCATTATATATCTCCACCATTTGAACACCAACTTCATACATGACAGTGTTTTGTCTACTCTGAGTTAAGAGAAACAAGTCATTCAAAGCTCTATAATTGACACCCCAGTCTTCTTTTGAAGTGATGCTTGGCCCACTCTGTGTTTGCAAAATAGAAACTGTTAGAAAAACTTATAATCATTGGTTAAAGCATATCGTTAACAAAATCAAGCTTGTAATTTACCATTGTATAAGTTTTTCCAGAACCAGTCTGACCATAGGCAAATATACAAACATTATAGCCATCAAGAATGGATCGAATTAATGGTCGAGTATCTAAGAAAACCTCCTCTACATAAGATAACAGATTCAGGATATGAATATCATATATTATAGAGGAAAACGCTAACAATACATAAGAGGGAAAGAGGTTTAAACCTTGTGTTGCTGCTTGATCGAAAACTTTGTTGAACTTAAATAACCGATGCGTATCTTTCCCTTGCTTAAAGGGATTCGCAACCACCAATTCACCAGTCTCACCAATGTATTCTATAGTTGTTTGTCTACTGTTTTGCCCTGGAAGAAATGGTCTAATCCGGCAATAGACTCTGATATTTCCTAGATAGGAAGAGAAAGAACTGAAGTCATTTCTTGAATGGTTCAATACATAGAAATTAGTAAATGACATTGACTAAAAGAGTTTTACCTTTCAATTCTTGCACTTCATTGTACAGTCTTCGATTTTCTTCAAGGACAACATGGTAATTTTTTGCTGCATCAGCCACTCCTTTGAGCTTCAAACCTAGGAGAAAAATTATAAATAAGAAGCCATGTACTCTGAAATGAATAACATTAAGGCCAAGCAATCATAGACAGTAAGTGACAGCAGTGAATCTTACCGTAGTAATTTAAATCCTCAAAGTATTTCCTCTGTGTCCTTACGACTTCATGTTTTATAGACAACGAAGTAGCACTCAACTCCTGCATAATTCACAGATTCTATATCATTTAAATAACTACCATAGGTAACCAATGTTTACAATACTATCTTTAAAGCCAACCTGCAAGGCTCCAGAATGGTTGTCTATGAAGTTCTGGTAGATGCACTCTTTTTTCTCCCATCTTTGAGATTTAGATTGGCACAACTTCTCAAGTTCTTTCACCTTCCTACTTGAATCTACAACATGTAACTCCGCATCTTTTAACTTCTTCTCCAACTCATCTCTAGTTTTTTGTGCTTTTGCTTCTAATTCCAAGCATTGGTTTTCATGTGTCTCTTTCACCAATTTGAGTTCCTGCTTCAGCTGGCGAATCTCAGCATCACTGCGCTCTTTTTCCTTTCTCAGTCTCACAACATCTTTTTCTTCTGATCGTTCTTTCTCTTCTATTCTGGTTTTCTCAAGCTACAGAGCACAACCACAAATATCTATGTTAAATAAATCTAATAAACAAGCCAAATGAAAAATGATGTATGAAGTTGCGTTATTAAGTTTGAGGCGCGCACACAATAATTTTCTGATAAAATCTCTCAGACTGAACCATAATCGAAATCTAGGATTGGTTTAGAGGTTATGTTCCACAGGTAATATGCACAAAATTTTTGGGCCAACTGTAACCCAACATTTCCAGATGCAAGAACAAAACTAAAAGCAAAATATGGATGAAGGAGATGTATATTATATCAAGTACCTTTATATGCTCCATACAGTTCGTAACGATCTACAACAAAGAAAATAACAATACCAATCAGTATTCAGTAAGCAAAACAGAAATAAAGTGAAGAGAAACACTGGAACCAGTGACAATAGTACCTCGTTTTCCTTTGTTGTCCCAGCTGCCAAGGATTCTAAGACCTTTATTCTTGACCTGTATTTTTCTTCACGTACCCTAAAGAGTATATTTTGCTGCACCAATTTCATAAGCATATGTTATGACTTAGTCAGAAGGATGATATACATTACTAGAAAAATCAAGAAAGAAAGGCCTTAGGTAATCTTACATTCTTTAGGTTATCAGCTTGATTTGAGATTCTTTGTTCAATCACTTGCACAAGTGCGCTCAAGAGAGATGCCATAGCCTGAACAACACACGAGAAAACAATGAGAAACATGATGGAGAATAAGAAGAGATATTCCAGGAAGTAAGGAATTAAAATCTAGGCAAACCCAGAAAACATGAATCAAGAGAAGGGTGTTATGAGTAGGTCAGTCTTTGGCTTACATGAGACACATGTCCATTCATCTTCGTCATGCTCTCATCTAGAAGCTTATCCAGCATGTCAAACAGTGACCTAGTAGGAGCATTCTGCCAAAGAAATGCCATTTGAATCAGAAACAGAGTCAATAGCTAAGAGGTTGGAAACAATTTACTAAAACTATGTTAGAAAACTTTACTCGTAAACTGTTGGATTTAAGTAAATCCGAAATTTTAGCATCAGACATATCAATCTCAGATCCTTCCTTCGACTGGAATCCATCAGTAAAGTTGCGGTCATCTCCTCTTGAATCTGAGTGGTCCTCTGGCAAGCTCCATCTCCTCCTCGCAGCTAGTGAGTTCTTATCATAACTACCATCGGAAAAACTGGCTTTAAGCGCCTTCAGGGACTGTAAAACTGGCACCATATCCCCCTGGTTTTTACTTTTTATTAGGATTCATAACTCAATAGAGAAACACAAAAGAGGACAGAGAGAAGAAAAGATATGGGAGCAGAAATCATGCAAGCTTATCATCAAAATAGCAAGTCAGACAAAAACCATGATCAGAAAAGTGTTGCACCCAGAAGTGTTTAAAACGAGGCTAATTTTAATCTAAACATATGCCTACACAGAATTGGTTCGACTCATTAAAGGAAAAGTGGCAATACGACAACCACTTCATCTATATGACATGGATAATTCTATGTAAACCAGCATGTCTTTCCATATTTAAGAAATCAACTTTTTCCACAGAAATGAAGAATAATATCCATGAAAACATAACAGACCTGTTCTATATCTGAAACTTCGAACCTAGGCAGGGCCATTTCATCCATAGCAGTCAGAAACCGCTCAATTTTTACACTGGCAGGCTCAAAGCTGCCTCCCTATAGAATAACCAAAGAGGATTAGTCAAAAAAAGGAGGGTTTGACAAAAAAAAAAGGGGTTAGTCTAGCAGCAGATAAGTAAGTGAAATGGTCATGAAAATTCGTAAGTACCATTCTCATTGACCCAGGACTAAGCTGATTTAAAAGGCTACACAAGACAGTTCCATCCCTCAAGCATGCTCTCAGTTCGTCCTCTGAAGCTTCCCATGGTAACTTCAGATAAGGAAGTGTCTCATTTAACCACTCAACCAAACTCTGATGACCTGCGGGAAAAATTAAGAAGAAATAGACAAAGAATGAGAAGAAAAAACATCTAACCATTTCCCCTACACCTAATATGAGAGGCGATTTTTAAGGTTCATTTCTGCAACGGCTCTGTTGCAATATAACAAACCATGTAAAGCAAGAGAAATCGACTCATTCAAGATAATCAATTATACTTTTCCATATTCGCTAATCATTCGAATAATCCTGTCATAACTCAATTTCTGAAAGATAACTGTTTCGATCTTTAGATGAAATGAGAGGATATTAGCGTTCGAAAAGATAAACAGCAAACAAGGGAGTAGATAACGTTACCTTTCTTACTGTCATCCATACTTTCGCGACTTTCTGATCCGTCAAAACTCAGCATGCTAGACACATCTGATCGAACATAGACACCATTCATATTGGCGTCCTGTGACAGATGACTGCTCATTTCAACTCAGAGATTACGCGACTCCCAGAATTATAGTAGCGAGAAGACCCTAAAGCAAATGAACCAATTAGCCAACAACAAAGTTAGCATCAATGTTAATTGGTTTCACATATACTTCCTAATTCCTAATCCATGGTTAAATCATGAAAGACCTTACTTCATCATTCTACACCAAATCCTCATATGGTAAAATACCTATCAAATGCTTTCAATTTCAGATAAGACTAGTTCCCCAATTAAAGAGATAAACAGCCAAAATTTGCTTTAAATTGTAAACAATGATGAAGTTTGTTCAAACATTTCAACATCTCGCTTAGCAAATATCCACAATGTCGACCAAATCAACCCATAAAATCAGCTCTATATTCCACCAAAATCACGCAGATCCAGTCAAAAACCCTAAGAAGCCAACAACGCTTTTGTAACACAGAGACGAAGGCCAAAAAAAAAAAAAACGATACGAACCTAAAACGCCATAAGGAGAAGAAGAAGCTTGTAGATAAACCTCTCTATAGTGTAGACGACGGAGAATGAAGACTGCTCCTATTGAAATGCTACGGAAAAAAAAAACTCAGATTCACGGCGAGAAATTGGAGGCGGAAGTTTGAATCCCTCGCCGGAAGAGAAAAAAATTCGAAATTTTTCCCAGTCGCACGATTTTGCTCACTGTTCCTCCTTTTTTTCCTCTCTTTTATTTCTTTTAGATTCCAAGAAAAACAAAAGGCTAATTACGGTTCGAATTTCGAAAAAAGAGAAAATTATGTTTTTTTCCTAATTGTTTGATTTTGATTTTGCTTTACGCTATATGGTCTTGGTGGGCCCTACCCTCGTTATAGAAAATTAGAAATAAGGTACTCTCTCGACTTCCCGCTTTTTCCCATCCAAAATTCAGTTTGGAGATATTTCAACTTTTCATATACGACCCAATATAGTTTCGGCCCATTTGAGCCCAAATATTGAAGGCCCGGACTAACTGGATCGGATGTCCATCAAACATTTGAACTAGTATGCCTAATCTTAGCTACTCTATTCAAATAAATATGATCTGTTTATTATATAATGCAGTATATAGTTTAGAGATGTTGGATTTCAGAATTTTATTATAGAAACAAATAGATACTTAATTCGGTTTTTTTATAACTTGAATCATATCGTTAAACATCGAATTCCACCATTAAATAATAATGGACATTGGAAAATATGTGTTAGCTTATACATAAGCCTATTTTTATGATTAAATTCAGTAAAATTTTTGTTAAAATGATTTCAGATTAAGGATAACTAATAATTTATAAACAAAAATAAAAGATAATCAATTTTAGCTTCGTGATCATTAATCAGGTCAGAGAACGAAAGAATATCTTCGGATCTGTTCGAGCTTAGAGTTTATACCACAACAAAGTTGGATTGCCCTGATTGACACATACGTAGATAGTGTATATATATTGCCATGTGCATATTTCTATTTTTGCCATGTTCATGCGTGGCTCCACTATGATCATCCATAGAACGTGGAAAATAGTGGTGGTATAAAATAATGAATTAAAATAAATAAATTTTAATGAGATAAAAAGCAAGAGAATGTGGTTAATTACAACATCATATCATATGTAGTAGGTCGTAATATTGATCGAATCATGAATTCATAATTTGTTTATGACCATACACGTGGTCAATAATTTTAACGGAATTCAATTTGTCAAACAACCCTGACTACGTACCTAGCTGTTTTTCAATATCCTTAATTCATTCTAGTGAAAAAGATTGAGTTAATTAAATAGTTGCATATATCTCTTATGCAAAAAAAACATTTGATAACGAACAAGTTGTATTTTAGTATCTATTGCTTGTTTTAGACGTATAAACGAATTTTAGTTACATTGTGCTTACATTTTCATATTTTGATCAGTTTCTTGTTTTTTTTTTGTGTGTGTGTGTGTCAATTTTATCTAACTACCGTAAATCAAAATGTTTGGTTGATGGAACATAGCTAAAAATCCGAAACTACTGAATAGAATCTAAGTTAAACACGTATATATATATATATATATGTAATATGTGAATTCAAATGGAAATCTATTGTTTGTGTACGTATACGTAAAAAGACAATCTATTTTATGATGGAAAAAGACAATATATATAAGACAATGACAGAAGATCCAACATACAGGCATTACGTGAGAGGTCCCATTCAAAGTGACTCTGAATTCTTAGGCACTTTCAATAATTCGAATTTATACAGGTCTCAGAATTATAAGCAAAGCTTATTGAATGGGTTAAAGGAATTAATTTAGATATGAATTTTGGTTGGTTTTATAATTTATGATGGAATCAAAATCATAGAGAGTGGCTCGCGCTGACAAAGTTATTAATGCTAAATTAAATAAACTGGACCCCAAAAAATGGACTGTTCGATCACTCTTTTTTTTTTTTATCAACAGTAGACTCTGTTCCGTGCAATTAATGCGAGCATCTCTTTCATTTTACTTTTTCAATATTTTGTTTTTATTTCTATTGTGTGAAGAATTTATTTATATTTTCAGTCTCGATAAAACAATGCATCATCATCTGCGGCGTTAGATATTATAATGAAAGATTTATTAGTTGTGTACTAGCTAATGGTTAATATGTCATATGTGTAACAAAATGAGGTGTATATTTAGTTTGTTTTTTTGTTTTTTTGTTTTTTGTCCAATGCATTAGAAGTACTGTCCAGAATTGTAGTATTTCACTACATTTTTATAGTCAAATTATATATATTAAGCAAAAGTCAAAATGACCCTTTTTGAGCTGAGAGCCGGAGACTATAGGCTACAGAATCTAATGTTTGCGTGTGTTCACGATGACCACAGTGTAACTAGATGACATATCTTTTAGGAAAGTAACGAAAAAAATAATCAGCAAAGAAAAACTATTTAAGAAATTACTGAAAACACAGACGTTCACGTTGATATAAATGTACAAATCTTCATTTATCAGGTTATTATGTTTTATGAATCATACAGTTAGTACATGAAATAAACAATATCTGACTCCGTTTTTCAACGTACAGACACGACAAGTAGTCCTAGTTAGGGGTGATAATTTTGGGAGATGCGAAGAATTAATTAAGAGCATGCACATAGCATATGATAATAATGACTCTTGGTTTCTTCTTTATTAATCATCTCATTTAAATATCATTTTCTCGTGATTTTGATCAACATAGGTTGTTACATAGCTAAACCCATTATCAATCCCTTACCTTAGAATTGAAGTCAAGGAAGAATACTAAACCTTACATTATCTTTAGATCCCAAATTCACTCGTTCTTGATAACCTTATTGTCTAACTCCATATATAATTGGCTCGTGTACGCATCTTTAATACAAATAATTTACGAGGTTGCGATTAATTAAAATGAAGGTGCATAGAAAATTAATTAGCAATTATACAAATGTTCTATGGTATTTCCGAAGATTCGAAAACAATGTAGAATATATATATTCAATGAACATAGTATATATTATATTTTAGTTAAACCATACAACGTAATTTAGTCAATACTAGAAGCTTGTCTCTCTCTCCAGGGTATCTCCTCGAGGCATAACATTAATTTCATGTCTTTCTTCGTGTTTCACCATTAGGATTTGTTCTATCTTAAAATCAAGTTAATATTTGTGTATATATTTGACCAGTAAGGCAGTAACATATAAACATTGCTTATAAGGGTGGCAAATTGGTTTGGTTGGATTTGTAAGTGTTATGCCTATGAATTTTTTTTTTGGTTCAAACTCTGCTTAAAGTCTAAAGACCTATATTATGAGTTACTAAAAAAAGTTATTTCCTCCGTTTCAAAATATAAGATGTTTTAAATAAAAATATAAAAATTAAAAAATCAAAATATAAGATGTTTTAATTAAAAATATAAAAATTAAAAAATATTTTTTAAAAAATTCAGCAGATTATAAAAGCTGATGCATAATATAAATATGTATACAATATTAAATTAATCTATAATTTACATAAAAACTTGAAAATATTTTATATTGTGAAACAAACAAATTTCTTCAGAACATCGTTTATCATGAAACGTAGAGAATAGGACATATCATTGATAGAAAAAAGATTTTAGAGATGGAAAAATAACTAATTTCTCTTAACAAAAATAAATTTCCAAAAGGAGAGTGGTGCTTGGAACACCGTATTCAAAAGGGTTATACACTAGACACTACTTTTTTTTTTTTTTACCATCTTGTTTTATATATATT
>Ga0041059_1000994_pt1 | contig 22455 bp, 16 predicted proteins | sample AraColnosormetaG_FD_56232 | JGI IMG/M metagenome (GOLD analysis project Ga0041059, IMG submission 56232) | Arabidopsis roots microbial communities from North Carolina, USA - Col MF nosort | ecosystem: Host-associated > Plants > Roots > Unclassified | place: USA: North Carolina | collected... | reverse complement strand
CTCTCTCTCTCTCTCTCTCTCTCTCTCTCTCTCTCTCTCTCTCTCTCTCTCTCTCTTTCCAGTTTTAGGTGTAGAAGATCAAATTCAGTAGTGTCTTTGCTCAAAGGTTTATAAGATGTTATTTGTTACTCATTAGTTATTTAGATGTGTACTTCTGCAGAAAACTGTCTCTGCTAGAGTTACGTCCACTTTCTCAACATTTTATTTGTTCTGCAATTTTGTTTAGAGGAAGTAGTTTTCCTTCTTGCTCTCTGCTGAAACTCTATGATTGGCAGGCCAAGGTGGTTTCGGCCACGTTGTGTTGTGCAAAAATAAACTGGATGGAAGACAATATGCAGTGAAGAAAATTCGACTGAAGGACAAAGAGATACCTGTCAACAGTCGGATAGTTCGGTAAGTGAGAAACTGTTCATAGTGAGTACATTTGGACCAACATATATACTTAAAGCAATTTAAAGATCTCTGTGCCATCTTGGGGTGTTTTTCTGTGTTAATATTAGCTAAATGTTATGCCACCTGGCAAGGGCTTCTTGGAAATTATCTATGCTCTTTAAGCAAGTGGTGGAGATCTGGATTAACATGTTCTTCATCTGCGTATATATGTGCTCTATACTTTTTTTACTTGCAACTGTGTTTGCTGCAAACCAGGCTTTATGGCCTCGGCTTTAAAACTCTAGTGTAGGCTGTATCTGGGGAGGATAAGATACTCTATAACTGATGGTTTAGATCGGTTTAGAGTATAATGCTAAATCTGTTTTTACATGTGCTCGTTATGAGGTACTCAGAGAAGTAGCAACACTTTCCCGTTTGCAGCATCAGCATGTTGTACGTTACTATCAGGTAAAGGTCCTTTCTGCTCTTCTGAACTTTCTACTGATTAATGACTACATTCAGTGAGATATCTTCAAATTGGATACCAGCCACGTGTACCTACATATTGTCATTGAATTTCTGCTGCTTAGTGCTATTCCTTTTGCCTATGTTCTGTTTGTTAATGATATTAATTTTCATGAAAATAGGCCTGGTTCGAAACAGGAGTTGTTGATCCCTTTGCTGGCGCAAATTGGGGATCAAAAACTGCAGGGAGTTCAATGTTCAGCTACTCAGGTGCAGTGTCAACTGAAATTCCTGAGCAGGACAATAATCTTGAGTCGACTTATCTATATATTCAAATGGAATATTGTCCCAGGTAAAGATTTTAAAAGCCCTATCTAAACTCATTATTTCACCCCACACATATAGTGAGCTGTTAAAACACAGATGTAGCGTCATTGATTTTTGACATTGTGAGTTATTAATTATTTCTAACTTCTAAGTTCCCCTGTGTCCCACGCTTGTCCAAGAAAAACTTAGATTAAAATGATCCAAAATGTCTGATATTTTCATGAAATCGCGGATCAGTACATTTCTCCTCGATCTGTATAGTATTGTTATTTTTTGTTGTCTTAGCTTTGGGTTCTTTCTTCTCTTCTCTTCTTACTTTTTTTGTTCATGTTATGTTCAAGGACTCTCCGCCAGGTTTTTGAATCATATAACCACTTCGACAAAGACTTTGCATGGCATTTAATTCGCCAAATTGTGGAAGGCTTAGCTCATATCCATGGACAAGGAATAATTCATCGGGATTTTACACCTAACAATATTTTCTTTGACGCTCGGAATGATATTAAAATTGGGGATTTTGGTCTTGGTATGCTTCCCTACCTAATGCTATTATTTGCTTCAATTTCTTGGTATGTCTGTTGTTCACATGCTTTTCTGAATAGACTTAAACCTCTCTAGTAACATAACGAAGGTAGGTTCCTTGCCATGCTTGATTTCTGCTTTTTATCATTTTAAAGTCGTGAGGGTATTTTGATGCATGAATTTTACTATGTTGTTCAAGTCTTTAAATAAAAGAATCAATCTAATCATCTCATTATACTGTGAGTATTTAACTGTGGTATGGAAAACAAAAACGAAAATATTGCATTTTCTTACTTTATCAGCAAAGTTCTTGAAGCTGGAACAGTTGGATCAAGATGGGGGTTTCTCTACGGATGTGGCTGGAAGCGGAGTCGATAGTACTGGTCAAGCTGGTACTTACTTTTACACAGCACCTGAAATTGAGCAAGATTGGCCTAAGATTGATGAAAAGGTTAGTAGCTGTTGGTGCCTTAAATGCTTGTATATACCTTTTCTTTTGGTCCTCAGGTTTTTATTATTTCGTCTTATATCTGTGTGTTTCTAAATGATGTGTTGAATTGCAGGCCGACATGTATAGCTTAGGGGTTGTGTTCTTTGAACTTTGGCATCCTTTTGGAACCGCCATGGAGAGACACGTTATTTTAACTAACCTGAAGCTGAAAGGGGAGCTACCTCTCAAATGGGTAAATGAATTTCCCGAACAGGCGTCTCTACTGCGGCGTTTGATGTCTCCAAGTCCATCTGATCGTCCCTCTGCCACAGAACTTCTTAAGCATGCATTTCCTCCCAGAATGGAATCTGAGTTACTGGACAGTGAGTTCTTTGCAGTTCTCTATTTGTGTCAACTTCATATGAATGTTCTTGGTCGTTTGAGGTTTTCATCTGATCTGTGATGTTTTTCTAGTAAGGCTAACAACACATAGTCTTGTTCTGTCTCCATTCCGCTAAAGTTACAATTCGTAAACTGGCTGACTACAATTGCTATTAATTCGGACCTGTCATTTGCTTATAACGTATACAAATTTTGAGTTGGTGTTAGTAGTGTGTATGTTCTCTTTTATTTGATGAAATGCTGATTCTTTCTTAACAAGTAACCCTTTCTTTTCTAAATTTCAGATATTCTAAGAATAATGCAAACTTCTGAAGATTCAAGTGTTTATGATAGAGTAGTAAGTGTGATATTTGATGAAGAAGTATTAGAGATGAAAAGCCATCAGTCTAGTAGATCGAGACTCTGTGCAGATGATAGTTATATTCAATACACAGAGATAAATACAGAGCTTCGTGATTATGTTGTTGAAATAACAAAAGAAGTCTTTAGGCAGCATTGTGCGAAGCATCTAGAGGTCATACCAATGCGCTTACTTAGTGATTGCCCCCAGTTTAGCAGGTATCCTTGTTGCTATCCATTACCTGTCACTCAAACTAGATCTTGATCTATCTTTTATCTTCCCTCTAAAGGAAAACTGTAAAGCTTTTGACCAATGGAGGAGATATGCTTGAACTATGCTATGAGCTACGACTGCCTTTTGTGCATTGGATAAGCGTAAATCAGGTCCTGTGTTGTTATGTATATCGCCCTTCTTTTTCTTGTATGTTAAGCAGAAAAGTGCTCACTAATTTCTATATAAGATTATTTCCAAATCAGATGTGAAGTTCAACCAAATTGGACCAAGAACTGTCTTAGAGAGCAGCTTTTTATGAATATAGGACAATTTATACAAAGTGTAAACTTGACATTGAGAAAGTTGCAAAGTGAATTCTGAGCAAGTCATAGCTACCCTTACATGAAATCTTTGGTTTTAATTTCTTGCTTTATTTGTCTAATTTGGCACACTTCAATTTTGCAATGCAGAAATCCTCATTCAAGCGATATGAAATATCTCATGTCTACAGGAGAGCAATTGGCCATTCTCCACCAAATCCGTGTCTTCAGGTATTGTGGTCGCACACTCTGCTAATATAATTTCTGGCCAATATAGTATAAGATAAATGCTGGCTGTCCATTTTACCTTTTATTTTCTCTGTGAAAAAAGAGCATATGCTTATAAAGGTTTTGATGTTTGATTGCCAATAGGCGGACTTTGACATTGTTGGAGGCACACTATCCCTGACAGAGGCAGAAGTTCTCAAGGTGCGAGACACAAATGGAACGAATCTATTTTTATATCGAGTAATGATCATTACATGTTTATAAGTCACACTGCCAACTTTTGGAGGAAATGTAGTAAGTGTTGTGATGGTGTTTCTGGGAAACTAACGTGAAACTGAACAATTATTTTGCCTTATGCATTTTCCTACAGAGAGCTTACATCTCCTGCACCGTTTTAATCCATTAACTTTACAGGTGATAGTAGACATCACAACCCACATCTTTCATCGCGGATCTTGTGACATTCATTTGAATCATGGAGATTTGCTGGATGCGATTTGGTCCTGGGCAGGAATTAAGGCAGAGCATAGACGAAAGGTTGCAGAGGTATGGTTATTGTTAGTTCAAGGATATGGGTCATTGTATCAATGGTTTATATCGGTATCTTGACCAATTCTTTTTCCTGTTTTTCAATTGAAGCTTCTTTCCATGATGGGATCCTTGCGTCCTCAGTCATCTGAGCGGAAGCTAAAATGGGTTTTCATAAGGCGTCAACTTCTTCAGGTTTGAGGCTACACAATAACCCTATACATGGTTGGCAATCATAGTAACATGCCACATACCAATATTATAGTGTACTTTGTCTTACTCGGGAATCTCCTGCTTACCAGGAGTTGAAGTTACCTGAAGCTGTTGTCAATAGACTGCAGACTGTTGCTTCAAGGTTTTGTGGAGATGCAGATCAAGCACTTCCTCGTTTAAGAGGGGCTCTGCGTGCTGGTACGATCCAACTTTCGCCACTCCTAAATTTGTGAAGCAGATTATAATTGGTTCCATCTGCTGCAGATAGACCTACCCGCAAAGCACTCGATGAGTTGTCAAACCTCTTAACCTACCTGAGAGTCTGGAGGATAGAAGAGCATGTTCATATTGATGTTCTGATGCCACCAACTGAAAGTTATCACCGGAATTTGTTTTTTCAGGTACAAGTGAATTGTGGGGCTTTTTTGGGTCTTTGTTAGGCTTTTGGATGTTTTATAGCTTAATGCGTTGTTTACAATGATTGAATTACTTACTCTGGTAACAGGTGAAGAGATGGGTTCTGCATAGATGCTTAGTTGATGCATAGATTGTTGTTGATTCTGCTATATGACTGTATGTTTAACATCTGCGAACTTCATACAAATGTTTGTCAGGTTTTCTTAACCAAAGAAAATAGCTCTGGGACATCTAATGATGGCGTTTTACTTGCTGTTGGTGGTCGTTATGATTGGTTGGTGCAGGAAGTGTGTGATCGTGAACATGTAAGTTCTTTCCACGTATTTTTCATCTTGCATGGAGAGAAGCTATAGGATATGTAGCATTGATAAATGATTATTCACGTAAAAGATACTTATCATGGTATCAGTGTATGAACTGAAAACCGGGAAGTGAAATTTATCCTCTTATCTACTAGTGTCACTGTGAAAGTTGAGTGCAAGAGGATGGTAAAATATGTTATTGAAAAGTTTTTATTATTATTTTTGTTATTGGATCCAGAAAATGAACCTCCCTGGTGCTGTTGGAGTTAGTCTTGCACTGGAGACAATATTTCAGCATCTTCCTATGGATCTAAGGCCTATTAGGTTCATTGTCCTTCTGAATCTTTTTCATGATCTTAAATGGAAACACCTCGCTAATTTGTATTGAACTGCAGAAATGAAGTCAGCACCAGTGTACTTGTTTGTTCAAGAGGAGGTGGTGGTTTACTGGTCCAGCGCATGGAACTAGTTGCGGAACTATGGGAAAAAAGTATAAAGGTGAAGAAAGCTTGAATATGTTATGTTGATAGATCTGTTTGGACATATCATTTGTGTTACCAACTAATAACATTTACATGTATGCATTGGCAGGCTGAGTTTGTTCCAACACCTGATCCAAGTCTTACTGAGCAGTACGAATATGCAAATGAACATGAAATCAAATGTCTAGTGATCATCACAGAGTCTGGAGTAGCTCAAAATCAAATAGAGTTTGTAAAGGTAATAAATACATCATGTTCTGCTTACTATTGAAGAAAGCCGTGAAAATGACCAGTAAATTTGTGGTTTGCAGGTTCGTCACCTTGAACTGAAGAAGGAGAAAGTGGTAGGAAGAGAAGAACTTGTCAAATTTCTGCTGGATGCAATGGCTGTTCAATTTAGAAACCCCTCTGTTTGGAGCTAAAGAGAGTAAATAAAGAGCCACTTTTTGCTTGGTGAAAATATTATTTGCCACTCAACAGTCACAAATTTTGATCATTCACAATCTTAATGTGCATATATCTTGGTATTGGTCAGTTACATTCATATGTGTACACTAGCCCAACCTCACATCAGTTTAATACTACTGAAACTGAGGGTGCAAATGGTTAACATGTAAATGAATATGATTAGAAATTTTAGTGGGATAAATTGGGATGGATAATGCATGAATAATCATGGAATCATATGTTTTTTGTCCTTAGGTTGTTGTCGATATCAAATGGCAATATGGCATAATGTTACAAAGTACTTACAGACTTAGTGAAATGCGTGGAACAAAAGCCCGTATAGCTCAGTGGTAGAGCGTCAGTCTTGTAAACTGAAGGTCCGTAGTTCGATCCTGCGTGTGGCACTTTTTTATTTTCCTCTCCTTTTAACTACTTATTGTATTTGTTTGTTATTATTGACCATTGACAGTAATCAACAGGTAAAAACCACTAGTACAATAATAAATAACCAGGTTCACTTATACAAAAGAACTTTGTAATAATTAGTTGAAAAAAAAACTTGATACATTCTTGCTTGAAGAGTCTCTCTGCCTCTTTGTTACTTTCCTGCCTTAAGGAACACATTATACATCAGAGTAAAATATCTTATATATGTCATTAGTTACTAAAGACTTGAGAAAACAGACACTTGTTTTCAGAAATTATGATGCAAGAACAAGCTCTGTCCAGGAGAAGCTGGCCCTATCTCTTCCTCAAGACTCCTCAATGCTTCTTGTTGCTTCCTCCCTTCATCCTCCTCCTCTGCGACATCTCCTTCAGATGCCGATGATTTCCTCCTCTGCGATGATGTCACGCTCGGGAATGTTATCCATGATCCGCCTCTGAATTCCGTGTTCTCGGAACCAGACCTTTTTGAACCGATCCTCCATGACTTCTTGTGCATTCTGCTGCTCCCAAGAACCACTTCTGTTGGTAATATTGGCTGCTCACTGCTCGGGTTTCCCATTAGCTGTGCAAGCGCTCGTTCCAATGCTGTTGTCACTTTATCCATTGATGGTCTATCTTTCCCTCTCATTCTCACGCATTTGCAAGCCACACTCACGATTCTTTTCAAAGCTTCGATTTCAGATGGATGTTTCAAGACCGGGTCCAAGAGTGCGTTTATATCTCCTGCTTTGATCAAAGGAACTGCCCATTCTACTATGTTCCCTTCTTCGTAGTGCATGTCAATGGCTTTTCTTCCGCTTAGGATCTCGAGAAGCAGGACTCCAAAGCTGTAGACATCGGATTTGGTTGTGAGATAGTGAAGTCGATAGTACTCGGGATCAAGGTAACCGAGAGTTCCTGCTGGTAGTTCTGCCAAAGGAGAGCCGCTATCGACAGGACCAAGTAAGGAGAGACCAAAATCAGCTACTCGAGCATTGTGTTCTTCATCTATAAGAATGTTTGATGATTTAATATCCCGGTGAATCACGGGAGGGCAAGCGTAACCATGCAAGTATTCGATTCCTCTAGCAGCTTGGACAGCAATCGTTACTCTTTTGACCCAATCTAGTTGCTCTTTCAAGGCCTTGTTCTTTCCATGAAGATGGTTGTGCAGTGAGCCGTGTGCCATAAACTCATAAACTAAAAGCCTTTCTCCACATTCTTCACAGTATCCAAGAAGGCTAAGAAGATGAGCATGGTTGAGTCTTGATAACAGATCAAGCTCCGTGCGAAACTCATTTGAATTCTTCTGTTTGTCTGATGACATTATCGCTCTCTTCACTGCAACAGTGGTTCCATCTCTCAGTACTCCTTTGTACACACATGAGAAACTCCCTTTCCCCACTATTGATTCTTCTTTGAATCCATCAGCGGCTTTTTCAAGTTCCTCATAAGTGAAAACTCTAGCCCTTCTGCGCTTTTGCAGCTCATCAAGATCCGGACGGATTTTGCCATTATCTTTCGTAAAGGCTGAATCTTTAGAAGACCTTGTATCATTTTCTGAGCACCTACAATTCCTCAATCTGTACCTAATGTATAAAGCCGCTGTTATCGAGACAACCGCTACCAAAAATAGAGCAAATCCAATCTCTGCAGTTGCAATAGGTAGCTGCAGTGACCAAAACTTTCCTTTTTCCTTGCCTCCACTGGTAGCCGAAGAAGAGCAGTTTGAGGAGCAATCATGTGAGGAACAACTGGAGCAGTTGTAAACACAAACTTGATCAGATCTCTCTGTGCATACGCTTTTCTGATACATTCCAGGAGGGCAACTGGTGCTACAGGGCAAGCAAATGTGAGAGCCAGTAAATTTGCAAGGCGAGTTTTCTTGGTTACTGAGTTCATGAGTTCCTGGTGGACAAGGAGTGTCTATACAGAGTCCTGGTGAGACAGCTAAAGGGATAGAAGCAGGGAAACCAAGACCCCAACAAACAGGTGACATAGAAGTCCCTGTGAGAACTCCGCAAGTGAAGTAATTCCCCGCTGCAAGATCATAAAAGCCGATACCTGTAGGAGCAGGTGTACTCCTGTTCACGAAAAAACCCCAACAGACCGCACTATGATCATAGCGTTTGATTCCACAAGCATAAAACTTCCCACCTACCACTGCTAAGAGTGGCTCTTTTGGTGGTAAATCAAGAATCTTTTCTTCTGTAGAAGTCCCTGTAACCTCCTCTTCGAACTCTAAGCTCTTTCCCCAACATAGCACTCGCGATTCCAACCCGTCAAGAATGCCACAAACATGGTATCCACCAGCTGCAATTTTCTGAAACTTTTTTTCCTTGGGGATTAAACTGATTACTTGACTACTATTCTCATCTCCCCAACAGAAAACCGACTTATCTTTAGAGGACAGCGCGCAGTTGAACTCCGAACCAGCCGAAAGCGAATGTAACTGCTTATCAAAGACAAAGTTTCTTGTCATATTGTAACCCCAACAATCAACAAGAGAAGAGGAAATAATGTTGCTGTTCTTTCTTCTTCCCACTATTGGCTTCCTCAAACCACAAAGATGGTAATCACCAGCACTAACTTCTAAATACTCAGCTCCTTTGGTCATTGGTTGAGGAACTCCCATTTGAATAAATGCACTGTTTCCCCAACAATAAGGCTGATGAGATAGCATCAGAAGCCCACACATAAACCCATCTCCACCCGTTAAACCGATGAACTGGAGATGACCAGGAGTCCCATAGAGGATTGCTGAGTTCGATCCGTAGCAAACCACAAGATGAGACCCATCAGACTTCAGACCACAGAATACAGAACCACCTTCTCCATAAGAAATTGCAATTGAAGACATTGAACCAAGAGCTGAAGCAAGCTGCCATATACTAGTGAAAAGCACAAGCTTTACAAGGAGAATCCATTCCCTTGCTCTCGTTTCGAACATTCTCATTCTTTTCAAAGTCAACACACACGCTTCTTAGTTACTGTCTTCACTTTCTGAGACATTCCACAGAGTGACTAAGAGTATGACCCTTGATTAGTAAATAGCAAACGAGTCACACGAAGTTCACAAAAACTGTGGAACTGCAATCAAGGGCATGCAATAACTAAAAGAATAGAAATTACAAACAATGAGAGCTGAATTAGTGACGAAGAAACAAAGGACTCGTCAGCCAGACAATCTCCGGAGATGTAGGAAACAATCTTGAAGTGGAAAATTCAGACAACCAAGTCAAAGAAGGACCTCTTGTCTCTCTGTTCTTCTGCAACGAAAACAAAAACACTTACTCCTTTCAGATCTCAGACCGCAAGGTAACAACATCATAACATCCTCCAAAGACCCTTTGAAGCTAAGCTTCTCAAAAAAAAAATCTTTTCTGCCGACTAAAGAAGTGTTGAGAGAGTAATTGGGTAATGAAAGTAGGAGCTAGAGTTATACATTCAACAGTAGCTCATGAAAATCTTGAGAAACCAAAAGAGAAAGAGAGAAGAGAGAGACATGGAGCTTATCAAAGAGAGAGTCATGAAGTACTGAGATGGCATTAAATGCGACCAAAACTGCTGCTTCTGAATAATGGCAAATGTAGGTGACGCCATTTAATATTAAAGAGTTAATGTTACCAAATTTTCTCTTCTTGCTTTCTCGTTTTTTTTTACTTTTTTATTTATTTATTCGAATTTTTCCCCATTCTTCCCAAATTTGTGCAATCTAACCCAAAAAGTTTTATGTCAAGTTTCCATCTCTATGCACATTGGAGTTTAACACAAGATTCAATGAGACATTAACTATTACTCATTCCTTCAAAGCTTCCTTTTTCCTTTTTTAATAATCTTTTTAATGGGTGTTTTACTTTCGCCGTTGCCGTCGGTGTTTGGTTTCGAGCAATCCAAAACATTTTAGATCAATCTCTTAACTTATAATAGTAAATGGCTTGTGAGGTTTCATGCACATATTTTTAGTTCAACTCTGTTTCTCGAGACGCGAGACACAAACATCCTCTTTTGTCTTCTTTCTCCTCATCTCCTTGTGCCCAACAAAAGAAATGTTTTGTCCTCTTTAGACTCAAGATTTCAAACTAACAGACCTCTCTCCCTCTCTATTCTCTGTGTCTCATTACAAGAACCAAAATTGAAAAACATAAGTTGACTCGATTTTATATGTTCTTCCGTCTTTAAAGTTGACTTGAGACCATTACTGATTCTAAGAAAAAAAAAAAAAACCCAACTAACTATATGGTTCAGACTTCAGATTCAAAGAATAAGAACCGGCCACTCACGTGCTACTCACATGGTAACGAACCAATACATTGCAGACGCACATAGCCTTGGAGACTCTACATTTGCAAATTACCTAGACTTATCAAACATTCAACCCAAGTTTTTTTGTGTAAACAAAGATGATAAACTGCTTCTAATCAACGACATGGTGTACAACATTGATCTGTAAGCTAACCTCCAAGATTGGTTTATGAATGATGTGTTTAACAACACAGAATTGCGTTTACAGACAAGACAGCCTTACAAATAATAAAAGACGAACCAAAAAGAATTGCATACTGACCTAAAAACTGACTTCTCCCTAGGTCATTGCAAAAAACCTTCAGTAATATTTGACTCAATGCTCTCATCTCCATGTGTTTGATGGCCTAAGTGCAAGCCAACAACCAAAAATAAAGTCTTCATTACTCTTTGTTGTATCAATCGTATATTTATAGAGAGAGCACAAAATCATACCTCAAAAAAAAAGCAGCAGTAGAAACCTCTTGGTTAGAGGAAAGGCCATTTCTTGACTATCTCTACATCATGTATATAGCCATTTTTCTATTACTTGAACAATATTATACAACATAATGGATGCTTCACCCTTCAAACAAGTCACTCTGACCGCGCCTGCTCACTTAAAACTTCGCTCTTTTCCTGCAGAGGAAGAAACAGCGCATAGGATAAGGCTACTATTGTGTTTATTGATTGTAGCGAATTGATTAGAAAGGCGATGTTCTACCTGCTCCTCCGTGTTTGGTGGCAAACTTTTGCCTCCATTGCAACGGAACTTGAATGACTCAGAATAACTAGTAGACTCTCTATCGATGATGAACTCTGGAGAAGAGATAGTCGAGGATCTACTGGTCTTACGAGGAGAACACGGCTGGTTTGAGTGATAGGCCTCTGCTTCTGATGATGATAATTCAGAGCCAGCTCCCCGTGGACATATAACAGTACTTGAGTTTCCGACTATTTGAAAGCTTTCCATGGATGGATTTTTCGGAATTTCTACAAGGAGATCACCAGCTGAATGATTCTGTTCTGCAGCAACCATATCAGATTCACTTGCCAACTTCTTCCCTGGAGGAATAATACAGTCCAAGTCAACTGGATTTACACAGCAGCTTTTACTATATGATTCGACACAAGATGATGCAATCTGGCAAGGTCCTGAAGAATCAGGTATGGACAAGTTAAGCCCGCTTTTTTCCTTGCAAGTGTCTGAGCTCTCTTTGATTCTGTTGCATGGTTCTATGGCAGATGATGCTAGAGATCGTTCACCATTGGGATGGTGATCAGAAGGTAAGTGAGCATTGTCTTTCATTGGCGGACTTAAAGATGATTCTCTCCTTACATGACCATCCGTGTCTTGCCCTGAACTCTTCTGTTTCTTACACTCTGTAATGCCAAGATCAGAATGTGGGGATTTTCTGCGGCGCATGCTATCACATACATTGACCTCATCTCTCATGCTATTGATCCAATCTGATGGATTAAAATTTAGATCAACTGAAAGGCTAATACCCTCTTCCAAACTGACATGAAACTCAAACGAAGACGAACTAGGATTATCACCACTGTCTACATCTCTCATTCTATTTTCTAGCCGAGAATCTGCTCTCTTGGAGTTTGCTGTTGGGCCCTTTTCATTCAATTTCCTCATATAAGGAGGAGCAGATGTAAAATCAATCAAACCATCATTTCCATTTCTTTCCTGCATTTTCCATAGAAACATTTAAGAGACGTTAGAAGTTGGCAGAGTATTAAGGACAAAAACATTGATGCACCTATTTCAATAAATTTCTTTGAGAAACTATCGTACATTATAGCGGTATGACTATTGTACCATCTACCATAAAGGCGAAAATAGCGGATTTTATCAATTTGCTCAATGAAAACCAACTTAGTGAAAACTACAGCTGACTCATCCTAGTGGTTGTAAGCCGACTTCACTTTCATACAAATACATATTTCAAAAAAAGTGAATCGAACCTGATACGGTGTATTATTCCCAAGGATAATGCCTGGTTCTCTAGCCACTGCACCTTGAACATAATCCTCTCTAGGTACATCCAATTTGTTACCATAAGAATCTGCAATAACATTTAACCAGTCTTCATAAATGGTATAACAAAATGAGACAAGAGAAATCTATAAGAAACAGAAATAAATTCACCAAAACCTCTTTTCACATTCCATGTTCTAATCGCTGGTGCTCTAGAAGTTGTCGCTGAACTATCTTGATTCCCAGGGACCCCAAAACTTACCGGGTTCAAATTATTTTTCTGCAATTGTTAGATAGATACAACAACACATGATTAGGTTCCAAACAAGAAATCATTAGGAGAAACAACAGGACATGTGACGATATTAAATTTATAGAGCAACAAGGCATGAAGTTGCATATTAATGATTTCAGATTATCTTCAAGCAACAAGTTTTTTTCCTCCTGAGCCATACTTAGTTTTCTGAAACCAAAAAAAAAAACTACCTCGAAGTAAGAAGCCAATGATTCAGCCATATCGGAACTTGATCTATTGGCAGGCAAATTATACTTCTTGCATAAACTCTGAAGCTCTTTCCTTGAAAATCCGCAATAGAAATCCACATCTTCCTTCCTGACCATCTGTTACCATTACACCAATCCAAATAAAGTGTTACACTTTTTAAGAGCTTGAAACAAAGAATGACCAAAAGTAGTGAACTTTTGTTTTGGGTATCAACCAAAGTAATGAACTTTACAAATACAATCTTACAAGATTTTCCCAACGGTCACAAATTTGAAGGAATATAAAACAATAGAATTCTTCCAAGTGGACCAATGAATAGAAGCTACCAGAAACTTGAAGAACTAGTTTCAGCTGAAAGAGAAGAGAGACTAAAAAGATATAAAATTTGACCAAAAGAGAATGCTTCCCTGTTACAGAACATCAAAAACCTAAGAGAGACTAAACACTGACAAGGACACAATCGAATTAACCCCATTTAGATCGAAGGAACATGAAAATTTTTAGAAATAGACGGCGAATAATTCGTGGAGGAAGCTTTAGTATTTACCTGCTGATCGAGTGGCTTTTTCCGGGAATTTTGCCGAGAAAGAAAGTTTCTGGAGAAATTGGAAGTAGCGATTTCGAAATCTCTGCAGGGACCTAAGCAGACAGAACGAGCCCACTTTTGACGAAGCTGTGTCTTCAAATCTGGACGTGAACTTTAAACTCAAATTCTATTGTGTTATGGATATATGGGCCTACTTGAAGCCCATTAAGGTTTTACAACCCAACATATAACTCCGCTATGTTTTCCCTAGATTTATGTTGGTTCCTATAGCTTTTTTACATATCCGAATTTGAATTATAGTGAAAGTCAGATTATGTATCCTAACCAAAGATTGAGAACTTTCGAATACCGAAAAGAAATCTTAAACAAATGCTCGAATATATTTAAATAAAAATTCTAAGTATTAAGTATAGTTCATTTTTTTTTTCAATTATTTCTCGATGTTGTTTCAATTAGCTGTGGAAGTGTACTATAATAACCAAAATTAAGGATCATGTGTCGTAGTGGATTTGAATGAGCTGGAAGACAAACATAACATATGTAAATCAAGTGTCATTAGATCCCGTTACATTTATTTATTTTATATTATATGAAATATAAAATTAATCGAATATCCACTAAAACAAAGTTTACGATAATTTGTTTTACTAAAAGTTGATTATTTTAGTTTTTTTTTTCAAGGATTATTTTTCACTACTATATTACACTTGTGACTCAAGTCGATCTATACAAACTATCATGTTTGGGGGCGATTTAGCACGTTGCAAGCAATTTTGAAATAACAAATGATAAATTGTGCACACAGTTTGTTCATTAGGATTCTTTAATAAAAATATTGACTCAATGCAGAGATTCAATTTAATATTATAATATACTATAAATATGTTCATAACATATTAGATTATGCCAATAATTTATAAATTTCGTAATTACCTCAAACAAATCTCTATTTTAATAACCAAAAGATTTCAAATTGAAAAGAAAAAAACTTTTCTAAATTAACACAAGATGAGTTTTTTAGTCAACTCAAAATAGTAGCTAACTTTTTTAATTAACTCAAAATAATTTATTTTAGACGCGATTCAGTTATGATATTTTGATTTTTGATCTAATTGATTTATATGTAATCTTATCTTGTAATTTGTTGACATAAATAAACTCATTTTCAAACTATATTAATTTTTAAAAAATAATATTACTTTCCTTTTTTATATCTTAAATTGTTTTTATCTATAATTGAGTATCATATATATATATAAATTCATTCTAATATTATATATAAAGACTAACAAAAAAAATTCACTTACTACTATAATATTTCAAAACTTTATTCTAGAATATATAATAATAAAAAATTTGAACTAAATAAACTCATATATACATGTTGATCCATGTTGAGAGGTTATGTTGTACTTGTTGTTTTGTTCGGAATTTCTGAAATTTGTAGTTTGTGGAGTTGCCTCGTAGATTTTAGGTTTACAATCTTAGAGGTATTATTGTTCATGCTTAGAGATATTGATTACTCGTTTTAAGCTTTTAGATTTGCATTTGCTTCTTCTAAATTTTGGAGGTATTGATTACTCGTTTAAGCTTCTAGATTTGTCTTTGTTTCTTCTTCGGCGATTTTAGGTTTACAATTTTCTGTCTGAATCTCTATTGCTCCTTGTCGCTATTTTCTGTCTGAATCTCTGAGTTTAGGTTCAATTGCTTCTTCTCAATTCTTCTCCAACTTTTCCTCTTCTTCTCTTAACAAATGTGTAATTGGCTAAAATCTTGGTTTTGTGGACACACTGACATTAAAACAACTGTGGATGATTGTGTTACACTTGTGAATGGGGATGTGGAAACTTTGGAAAATTTGGAAGTTGGTTATCGGAGGTAGATCGTGACAACTGAAAATAAGAGGGGTCAAACTACAAATGACGGAAGTAAGCTTTTAACATTGTTATTGATAAGTAAGCTTACCATTCTTACTGATCTTTGATCATTTTCTTTTTTTCTTTTACCACAGAAATTGCTATGTACAACGACGAGACTAGACTTTTAGGATTAGAGTGTGATTAAACCAACAGACAGTTCACAGCCTTTGGGGAAGAGGTAACCATTCTTCTTTTTCGAAATTTTCATATGTATTATCGTTTTGATAGTCATATCTTTATATATATATATATATATATATTTTATTACAGATAGCTAAAATCATAAGTTTCAAAAGAGCGAGATAATTTTTTGGTAGCGTGAATACTATGAACAACGTTAGAGCAAGATACAACTGGTAAGAGTGTTTAAAGTTTAAATTATCTAAATATTTCATATTTAATATCTGATAAATGTTTTTTATACCTTTTTTTTTTGGCAGAGGGGAAAAATAGTACAAAGCATGATCGTCCGTATATAGTAAAACAAAAGAAAAAAATCGGTTGTTTTCCAGAAAAATCAAGTACTATAGGATTTTGGTTTAAGAGTACCCTACTATGTTGTTATTATGTGAAGTCACTATTCAAATTTTGTTCCACTGCATTTGTTTCAGCTTTATTTGTTCCCCTTTTTTTCTTTCCTTCTAATTCTGGTATTCTTAAAAGGAAAAAATGAGGGACCAACGGTCATATTGCAACGGGCGTCATTCTCTCGGTAGTGACACGTGCTATAATGCCCACTTTTATTCATTTTTATTGTAAACAAGTTGTTTAAAACCATCAATAAACGGGGACAAGAACCAAACATCAACAATTATAACAACGCGTTTTGTTATAAGGATAAATTTATCATTTTTCTTCTATCAAAACCCAATGATCATACCCTTGAATCTTGCTTGATCACGCGTATCCTCCAACTTCCAGTAGATTAAATTTCCCAAGTACTTAACGTTACTTTTAGTTTATCCTTTTAACTCCTTTTTAATTTTCTGAATCAATACCAGGTAAATCAGGGGGGTTCAAACTTAGTCTATCTTCTTAACTCTTTTTTGTTTTTAAATGTTTTGTAGACTATGTAAACTCTCATCCTAAATCTACTTTTTAACTTTTCTATCGATAGCAATAAAAAGTTGTAAAGTATCTACACAAAAACAAGATGAAATGGTCAAAAGTCTGTGACTAGCTAGTGTTTGTATTTTAATTCAGAAAGACTTTAATGAGTTTATAGTCGTGCTCTTTAGTGTTAAAATAACAATTACTCCTAGACTTTTAGTTATTTTTTATTGCATTCTTGGATATCCTCCAACAATATTGTATTATTCAAAAAATTTTTTACTAAAGTCCATAAAGCAATGAGGTAACGTCTAGGTCAATTAATGGATGGATCATCCAACGGTTGTACCAAAAAATACTATAGAGATTAAAAAAAAGCATATCTCTGAATTATTATTATTTACGTCCCCATCTCTCTTCCTCTATAAATAGTATAAGCAGAGACAATATTCATTTCAAGTTCCTCTGTATACCAAACTATCAAAAAAACTCTCTCCATTTCTGTTCTCAACAAAGCCAAGAGTTATGGTGAGAGTCTTTCTTCTCTACAACCTCTTTAACTCCTTTCTTCTTTGTTTAGTTCCCAAGAAGCTTAGAGTTTTCTTCCCTCCTTCTTGGTACATCGACGACAAGAACCCACCACCGCCTGATGAATCGGAAACTGAATCTCCGGTAGATCTAAAACGAGTGTTTCAGATGTTCGACAAGAACGGAGATGGACGCATCACAAAGGAAGAGCTGAACGATTCTCTAGAGAATCTAGGAATCTTTATGCCTGACAAAGATCTGATCCAGATGATCCAGAAGATGGATGCAAATGGAGATGGGTGTGTAGACATAAACGAGTTTGAGTCTCTTTATGGTTCGATTGTGGAGGAAAAGGAGGAAGGGGACATGAGAGACGCGTTCAATGTGTTTGATCAAGACGGTGATGGATTTATCACTGTTGAGGAGTTGAATTCTGTGATGACTTCCTTGGGGCTCAAGCAAGGTAAAACCCTAGAATGTTGTAAAGAGATGATTATGCAAGTGGATGAAGATGGAGATGGTAGAGTCAATTACAAGGAATTCCTTCAGATGATGAAAAGTGGTGACTTTAGCAATAGATCATGAGTTTATTCTGACATGGAGAAGAAGGACCAATATATTTACCTCTAGTCCTCTACTATATATGATTAATGTATCAGCTTTCTCCAAGTTAAGAAATTTGGGCAGGGATCGAATCAACGCAAATAGTAAATAAGTAACTTGACATAGAGTCTAGGAAATTTCATCAATCCACGAATCATTCATACATAATATATCTTTGTTTGGGGTATAGTACCATAAGATATAGATAGATAAGAGTCTAAAAAGAAGAAAAACAAGTAAAATTAAAGAAGAAACAAAATTGCCTAGTCTTTTGGGCGGTGGTGAAATCTCTATGCTGCAATGCTTTATCAATATGTTTTTGTTGGAGTCTTTCGACGAAACCCAACTGTTTTCACAGAAGAAAGTGAAAGCCAAGCAAAACGTTAATTCAGTAATAAAATCCCTTTTTAATAAAAATATGTAAAATAAAATAAAATGCTGGCCGATCATAGCTCACTTCTTTTTGAAGATACAGCCGCAAAGTGGCATGGTATTTAGCTTCCTTTTCGGCTTTCTCCTTTCTTTCCAAATGTACTGATCATCAAGTTGCATGAAAATTATTACTAGAGAGGTAAATCAAATATTATAAGTAATTGCTACAGAAGGTAGGAAAAAAAAAAGATGTGGTCGTAGTCGTAGTACACGGTTCGTATATCCCCCCGTATTTGCGAGATACCGCAAGCGATGTGGCAGCCTGGTCCAGCCAGTATTCCTCAGATGTTGCAACACCCTCAATCGACTGATATGAACGTACAATGAGAAAGACAAAATATACCAATACTAATTAATATAGACTTAGTTATATATATAGAAAATGGATTCAAGCCTTATTATATGCATAGTCAATTTCAGAAAGATGCAATTCAAGAGATGAAACATACGTTGTTTAACTTGACTATATCCTTTTGAAGAGCTTTGATCTTCTTTATGGACTTGTCGACGAACATAGTACTACCGGAGTTGAAAAAGCCCATTCGAATCCAAAACAATCTTTAAAAAAAAAACAAAGAAGATTAGCTAGGGCTTATCGATCAGTCTTTTTACGATCATAAGACGATGTAATTCGAGATGGACACAAACCTGACGGATGCTGAAGCAATTTAGCTCTGAGCGAAGAATTCAAAGACCTTTTGCCTTATGGGTTAATGGTTTCATGGAAATCATATGTAACAAAAAGAAAAAGATAAAGTGCAGCTCTATATAAAAACTTCCAATTTGCTTCCCCAAAAAATATTGTGTATCTTCTAATAAATTTGTCAATACGTGACCCATTTTGGAAACAGGATATATATATTTTTTACGAAATTCTTTAAACAGCAAAATAGAGATATGTACATTAAGACTAGTAAGAAAATAATAAGAAGAATAGAAAAGTTAAATAAATATTCCAAAAAGAAAAAATCTCATTTTTCTTAATCAAAAACGGATTGTAAGAACCCGGCCTGATTCAGCTGTTATCGGCCCAACTTACAAAATGGGCTTTCAACAAGTGCAGAGGCCTAACTAGATAATTAGAGATGGAAGAAGGCCCAACACCTTGATGTAAATTTAGAGAAAAGTACGACGCCGCCCTTTCTCGCTTTGAGTAGAAGTCATACTGTCAAAGGGTATATCTGTCTTTTAAAAAAAGAATTTAAATTAAATAAAAGCAAGGAAATTGAGTGGGGAAAGCAGAAAATTAAGAAAGGAGAGAGTTTGAAGTTTGAAAAGTTGGGAGAGAAACGAAGCAAGCGGAGGTGTGGAGAACAGGTGTGTTCGTTGTCGACGCCGTGCTTGGAGAACAGGTTTTCTTCTTCTTTGCTCTTCCTTCAATGCCGTATTAAGCTTCTTCTTCTTCAACTTTTGCTGTCTAAAAGTTGTATTATCTTATTTTCAGCTTCTAGATTTTCGATTTGCCTTGTGCTCCTTGTTGATTTTAGGTTTTAGTTTTGCCTGATTCTTCTCGATTTAGGTTACTATGGTTGGTTCAAACATTGGATTGTTGCTAATTTGATTTTGAATTTTGCATTTGGTCTCTGATTCAAATTAGGCACAAGAGAAGGCGGATCTTGTGCTTCTCATCTCTACTTGGATCGATTGTTGCTACTTTGCTTTAGTTTCATATCTCGTCTCTGATTTGACTGAGACGACTTGTGCGTATAATCGATTGTTTTTTTGCAATTCGTCTCTGATTTGACTGAGACTAAGAACTCTCTCGTGCATCATATCATCTCTGCTATGATCGATTGTTATTTTGAGTGACTTTTGCATTTCGTTTCTGAGACGAAGAAAGCTATTGTGCTTTTCATCTTTATTGTTTCTGATTATCTTACAATGTTGTTAATTGATGAGTGTTTATTTGAAGCATGCATTTGTGGTCCGATTTTGTTGACTGTAACTCTGGCTCAGTGATGTTTGTGAATTTATTTTTGTCCTGTCTCTTTATCACGACCTTGTTCTTTTGACTGAGTTTTGGTTACTATCATTGGTTGAAATGATGAAGAAAACACTCTTGTGCTTCTTTGCTCTACTATTGTTGGCGTCTAAGAGTACTCAAGATTCATGCATTTCCCTTTTTCTGCCATTGCTTTATATATTTTCACACATGATGTTTCTTAATTTGACACAGGATATTCCAGTGGCTTAAACGGTGTCTCTGTGGAGACACAAACATAACTATTGATCAGGCAATAGCTTTGGTTGATGAAGAGATCGCCAACTTGCGAAAATTGGAGCGAGGGTATCAAACTAATATCCGCAACGCAGAAAATGCCAGAGATCAAACTAATGTCCAGATAGGTACTATTTCTACTCGTCTAGTCACTTCAATATTGTTTCTTAATATTGTTGGTTAATTCTCTTCTGTTGTTTTATCGCAGAAAGGGACAGCTTCAACGATACTATTCGACTTTTACAAGCAGAGTGTAATCTCATCAACCTAGAGATCCCAACCCTCAATGAAGAGGTAAATCTTTATATGTATTTTGGTTTTGACGGCTCTCAAACCATATCATTTTTATTTATTTATATGATTCTTCTAAATGTTATTATTATATTGGATTTTGTTACAGAAATTTGCGATTACAAGGTTGAAATCAGCAAAACATTTCTTTGGTGCTGTTAGTTCGGTGAACAAGACCAGAGAAAGATACCACCAGTGGTAAGAGTTTTTCTTTAAAATATGTACCTAGATTATTTCTTTTTTAATTTCAGAAAAAATGTTTTTAATACTGATTTTTTTTTTCTTTTGGCAGAGGGTAATAAAGAAGAGAAGATCTATCGTGTTTAAATTGCTTTGCGAATCAAGTTGCTTGCATTTTGCATTAGGCAATAAAATACCAAATAAAGTACTCTATCTTCACTTCCTATGGAATTGGCCTTTTTTGAACTATTCGATGGTTTGTTTTGAATACTGATTGCTTTGTGAAAATAGAATTCACCAGCCACTTCTCAATATTGTCACATGTTTCTGATTTCAGTTTTCTATTTATAGACCTAGAAACATACAACATTTACGAGATACTAAGTAATCAGAAAATGAAGATATATCATTCCACTAATGTTCATCGCCTTGGTCGTACTCTTGACATCATTCCCCACTCCAACGCTCTCTTATTGCAAATGGTCACTTCATTTGTGACTGCTAAATTTGAAAGATAAAGCCACGTGGGAGAAATGTTGTGATAGACTAATAATAGCAGGTCCTATTGGTTAATAAATTCGTATTGTTTAGTCCCCAAGAAGCTTAGAATTCACTTCCCTCCGATCCTTTTTGGCTTCCTTGAAGCTCAAGGAAGGTAAAGCCCTAGAGTGTTGTAAAGAAATGATTAAGCAAGTGGATGAAGATGGACATGGTAGAGTCGATTACAAGGAGTTTCTTCAGATGATGAAAACTGGTGACTTTAGCAATAGATGAGTTGATCTTTTTAGGGTTCATAGTTTCTATATCTAATTGGGTTTATCTATTTTCTCTGTAAACTAAATAAATTCTGAAAATAAAAAATAATCTGAAATCCTGAAAAGAATTTTTTAAAAATAATTAGACAAAGAGATTTGACTAGTCACTTGCTTGGGTGTTGTAAGTCAAACAACATGGAGAAGAAGGACTAATCAATTTACCTCTACTATGATTAATGTATCAGCTTTCTCCAAGTTAAGAAATTTGGGCAGGGATCGAGTCAACGCAGATAGTAAATAAGAAACTAGGCATAAATTGTAGGAAATTTCATCAACCTACGAATCGTCATTCATACATAATTTATCTATGTTTGGGGTAAAGTATTATTTCTTTAATGAAGAAGAAACAAAATTGTCTAGTCTTTTGGGCGGTGGCGAAATCTCTATCCTGCGATGCTTGAATATGTTTTTGTTTGAGTCTTTCGACGAAAACCAACTGTTTTCACAAAGAAAAAAGTGAAAGCCAAACAAAACGTTTATTCAGTTAAAAAAATAAATCCATGTAATAAATTATGTAAGCAAACTTAATTAAAATGATCGGATCCTCACTTCTTCTTGAAGATACAGCCGCAAAGTGGCATAGTATTTAGCTTCTTTTTCGGCTTTCTCCTTTCTTTCCAGATGTACTGATCATCAAGTTACATTGATCATCAAGTTAC
>Ga0041059_1000993_pt1 | contig 22456 bp, 25 predicted proteins | sample AraColnosormetaG_FD_56232 | JGI IMG/M metagenome (GOLD analysis project Ga0041059, IMG submission 56232) | Arabidopsis roots microbial communities from North Carolina, USA - Col MF nosort | ecosystem: Host-associated > Plants > Roots > Unclassified | place: USA: North Carolina | collected... | reverse complement strand
AAAAAAAAAAAAAAAGAGAAAATAATAAATCAATTAATTATTGTTAAATCTAACATTCACTAAATATATTAATCTTTTTTTAATCAGTTTTTGTTTAAAAACTCACAAAAACTAATTTTAAAAGATATTATTTACATATCATGAAACAGTAGAATATAAATTTTTTGTGTCAGATTATCCATTTTTATATTTTGCATTAGGAAAAATTAATGATGAAAAGTTTATGAATTTTTATTACCGTTCTGAAAATCTTCCACATATATTAGTTTATTTTATATCTTTTAAAATTATAATTTTTTTAATTATGCATGTGTATTTATATATTAGGGAATTACCGTACAATCTCTATAAATTAATAATTGATAAATTAATAAACACGATAAATTAATAAATTTTGTTAGTCCCAAGTCGGACCAATGTAAAAATTAACCAAAATCGATAAGATAATAAGATAATATTTTTTTTTGAAATTTCTATGTAAAATTATAGTCTCAATAATATTATAAATTAATAATTATAGATCTTAAGAATATATTTTAAGACTAATTTTTATATGAAATTTTTGTTCAAATTATAATTACAACTCTTTTTAAAATACAACTCGTATGATTTATGTTTTACTCACATAACTATTTGCATATTTGATTCGTCATAATTGATTTTGTAAAATCTTTTATTTGAGAAAGCATTGGTAAGATTTGTGTAAAGAGAAATTGGATTAAGTTTCATGTTTGTGTTTACGTTCACGTTAATATCGTAGATATACAGATACAATATCTTACCGAAAAATAAATAAAAGAAGTCAAGGAAAAATAAAAATCTGACATAATAATATATGCAAACAACAAATCATATAGAAAATTAAATTAACAGACATTTTTTAAAAATTATAGTATTGTATTTTACGTAAATATTTCTATAAATTAATATTTAATATTTATATAATAAATTATAAATATTAATTTATAAGATAAATTAATATTACTATAAATTAATAAAATTTTATTGGTCCCAACATTATTAATTTATAAAGTTTCTACTCTATATGTTTTAAATAAACAAAAAAATCAAAAAATACATTGGATATATAACATAGTATCTCCTTAATTTTCACTTTTTAAGGAGAGGGGCTTAGAGAGAAACACAAACACGTGAGTCATCATCAAGACAGTGGTCGGGGGTCACTTTCGTGTAACACAGACATTAAATCAAATAAACAAAACGAGAGATCCTTTACCTTAGTGTATACACACAGAACACACGTACACACTCATATTTACATTTGCCACGTAAGAATACGTATACTCCTGACGTGTCCTGTATATATATACACACGCACACTTCAATTTTTCATTCACTAAACCAGATTTAATTTGAGACTCTCAAAGAAACACCATGGAAGAAGAGCAACCTCCGGCCAAGAAACGAAACATGGGGAGATCTAGAAAAGGTTGCATGAAAGGTAAAGGCGGTCCAGAGAACGCCACGTGTACTTTCCGTGGAGTTAGGCAACGGACTTGGGGTAAATGGGTGGCTGAGATCCGTGAGCCTAACCGTGGGACTCGTCTCTGGCTCGGCACGTTTAATACCTCGGTCGAGGCCGCCATGGCTTACGATGAAGCCGCTAAGAAACTCTATGGACACGAGGCTAAACTCAACTTGGTGCACCCACAACAACAACAACAAGTAGTAGTGAACAGAAACTTGTCTTTTTCTGGCCACGGGTCGGGTTCTTGGGCTTATAATAAGAAGCTCGATATGGTTCATGGGTTGGACCTTGGTCTCGGCCAGGCAAGTTGTTCACGAGGTTCTTGCTCAGAGAGATCGAGTTTTCTACAAGAAGATGATGATCATAGTCATAATCGATGTTCGTCTTCAAGTGGTTCGAATCTTTGTTGGTTATTACCTAAACAAAGTGATTCACAAGATCAAGAGACCGTTAATGCTACGACTAGTTATGGCGGTGAAGGCGGTGGTGGCTCTACGTTAACGTTTTCGACCAATTTGAAACCAAAGAATTTGATGAGTCAGAATTATGGATTATACAATGGAGCTTGGTCTAGGTTTCTTGTGGGGCAAGAAAAGAAGACGGAACATGACGTGTCATCGTCGTGTGGATCGTCGGACAACAAGGAGAGTATGTTGGTTCCTAGTTGCGGCGGAGAGAGGATGCATAGGCCGGAGTTGGAAGAGCGAACAGGATATTTGGAAATGGATGATCTTTTGGAGATTGATGATTTAGGTTTGTTGATTGGCAAAAATGGAGATTTCAAGAATTGGTGTTGTGAAGAGTTTCAACATCCATGGAATTGGTTCTGAGAGTTTTTATTTATTACTATTATTTATCATACATATTTCTTATATTTGACTTAGGATTGTTTATTTGTTATACATCAATCGTGGGATTTTTTGTTTTCTCCTTGCATGTAGTGCTTATGTGTGTAAATAGGTTTGGGCATAATGTGAATTTTCTTACACGTTTTGTAAAAACAAATTAATAGAGATGAAGCAAGTTTCGAATGTGACACTATTTTTACTCTCATGTTCCTTGTATCAGATTATTTATCTTACTGTTTCCTGCGGACATATCTTCAAAACGAAAACACATATAGATTAATATCACAAATCCTTATACTGCTCATGTGTCCGGTCTTACAAATTTAAACATCAAACATCTTCATCACATGAGCTATCATCGCCATCCACATCATCGCCATCACTAAGGCCATCACATAAACCTTCAATTGAGGGATCTTCCATAGCATCTTCACAGCCAGTTTCTTTTACTGTAATCAAAGGTAACTTCAGAGGTTGCTCTGGAAACTCCTTCAACAATGAATTCATTACCATGAAGCGGAAGACCTGTAATAACTGGCTTTTGTCTCTCTTTATGTCTGCGCTTAGGAGCTTCTCAAGCAATGTAGGTTTTCTAGTCGTTATGGAAGAATCTTGAGACGATTTTTTGTCTTCCAATCTTGGTTTCTTATTATCAAACTTATCTTTTCTGTCATGTCTTCTCTTATTACGTCTATTATTCTGGAATCGTCCCTTTCGCCCATTGTTGTTTCCTCTATCTCCATTAACTTGTTCATCATTATTGGATAAATAATGCGAAGGAACTTCTGCAACTTCAACACCTAACTCAGCCTGCTTTGCTAAAACTTCCCGGAGTTGCTGCAATGCCAATAGAAAAACCATGAATCCAATAACTTTTCATTACGCGTTACATATATGAGCATAGATGCTTTTTTCACCATCATAACCTTCTGGATATTTAACTTGAAGGTGTATTTTGTTAGGCCTGAACTTGAAAACAAAACAAAAACCATAAACTACTGAGATTTCAGTTTCATTATTGGCCAGCTGATCTTAAAGGTGTGACTTGAGCTTCATGAAGATTTACTAACTTATAATTTTAGTATTCATATTTATACACCATAGCAGATCAGCTATAGCTCCTATTCACCTTTTCCTAAAATAGTTTAAGTGGAATTTCTCAAATTGATCCTATATTTCTATTAATGCAGAGTGTCTAGACCAAAATAAAGGGTACCTGACGACGCATTTTTGCTTCCTCATCAAGGATGCTGGCTGAAACATTTTTCTTTACTTTCTGCAAACAGGTAATTTAGCATTCAAAATTTTCACCAAAGGAGTGAATTTCAACAAATTAAAGCTGGTGGGAGAGGGAGAGCGACTCTAACCTTTTCAACAAGGAATTTCGTTGGATAATTCTTACGTCGAGCTTCACGCCATTGCTGAACTTCTCTTGGTGTATACATCAAAGCATATGATCTTCTCTTGGAGAAAAACAACATCAAAAAAAAATATTAGAGATTGGCTGACATGATAACAAAAGATGTAATCCAGATTAAATCCCATTCAATACTACGACTTATAAGGATCACACTGCTTCATGAACGTGAAAATTTAGGGAGTCAAAATGCCTTAGGAACGAAAAGAAATTCAGTGACACCTAACACTACCTTTTCTTCTCCTTAGCTATGTTACCAGTATCAGATCCATCGAGCCCTGTTTTCATCTTATTATTGTTCCCTGTATATGAAGTCATATATGGAGAGATCAGAAAAACACCTTCAAACATTCTCAAAAATGTTCCAGAAAATTAAAGGAAAGGAATACAGAAATATTGGCAATACAATGATAATACAACAACACTACTAACTTGAAATATATAGCTATATAGCTAACAACTATAGTCAACAATCCTCTCCCTAATGACAGTAGACATATCCAGGGAAAACTGAAAGAGTTGGAAGTTTATACCATTTTGACCAAAATTCTTACAATTGCAAACCAGAGATGTAATCCGATGTAAAAAGCTAACCTTTGCCCCTGTGATCCTTATTGAATCCAGACTTTCTCTTGCCATTATCTGCTTGATGCAACTGAGGTCTCTGGAATCTACAATAAACTCAGAATACATATAAACCAAGATTATAGCAAACAAATCACTGAAAGGCGAGTAAGTAGTAGGAACATACCCTTGACCAGGGCCTTTGAAATTTTGATGCTTTGGAAACTTATTTCGAAAATCATTCCCGTTAGGACCTGAACCATTGGTATTATCGACAGACTGCCCCTGTAGAAGCTCAAGTTAACTTAGAGAGCAAGAAGTACTGGAAACAACTTAGACAAGTCTCCCTTTTGATAGAGAAAAAGCAATGTAAATAAGAAGTTTTTACCTGTGGTCTTGGCTCTGAGAAACCCGGAGGCCCTGATTGGTGATTTTGATGGGGATTTGGAACCGGAGGATAAGGAAGGGAGTTAAAGGAATTAAGCTGTGGTCGAGAAGAGAAAGCATGAGGTTCAAGAGAAGGCTGGAAAAAGTTGGGAAGAGAGTGACCCATAAGGTTACTGTTAGCAACTGCAAACTGAAGATTCCCCAAGAGATTGGGAAGTAGCTGGTTGATATGGTTGGGCATAGCAAACTGAGGAAGTTGTTGAGGCATATTGTTAAAGAACTGAGGATGTATTGGCATATTGGGCATTGGCATGTTGTGACCCATCATTGGATTATTCATCATCTGTGGATTCATCATCCCTAATTGATTAGCGTTCATTGGGTTCTGATACCCATTATGTTGTTGTTGTTGATGATTAGAAAACCCATTGATCTGCAGATGGCAAAGCAAACACAGAGACATCAATACGAAAAGTTTTTTACTTTGTGGTGAAAAAGGAGAGATTTTTATTGAGTGGCAGAGAAATAGAAAGAGAAAGACCTGTTGTTGTTGTTGTAGTTGATGTTGCGGTCGATAAGGACGAGCTTGAGGCTGGAAGGAATTGTACGGAGGTCGCATTATGAAGGATTTTGCTCAGCTTAGGGTTTAGGGTTTTAGGATTGCTTTTGAACTCTAAAACTTAAATCTCTGTTCAGTGACAAATTGAGATAATGGGCAAGTAAGAAGAAACAAAAAGAGGTCGAAATCAAATCGATACGTTGCTCTGTAGAAGAAATTGGCTACCTTGAATAGTGGGTTTCGTCGGCGTTGAAGCTATGGCGAGTCACTCGACTGTGTTGAAGCGAAAGAAGAAAGAATCAAGAAACCTAAATCAACTCTGAAATCGAAGACTCTGTTTTGTATATCTCATTCTCATAATTAAACCGCGAACCAAACCGGTTAATTTGCTTGAAGACGTGGCGCGGAGTCAGATTGATGGTCCACGCTGATAATATACTGAACGTCAAATGGGCCAGAATGTTGGATACTTGTGGGCCAATTGGGTTATATTGGTAACTCAATCAAACCCAAATATCGCTAGGACAGTATAATATCATTGTTCTGTCATAAACATTACGCAAGCCTCATGTGAGTTCTTGTTAAAGAGTAAAGGGTTTTGTCATTTGTGTCCCAACGCTTACGTTCGTTCCTTCTTGTGAAACTTGAGAGGTGGATATAGGTGGTATTAAATAACAATTGGATGGAAATGATCTCATCATTATGTTAAAAAAAAAGAGAAATAATCTCACAAGGAAAACAAACAAAAAAATGGTTCTAACTTGAAAATGTTTAACACTAGTATTTGATGATTCGTAATTTAGTTTATAACATACAACAAACAATTGTATAAAACCAAAGCAGGTCTTTTTAAGTAAAGTGTTAAGAGTAGTCAGTGAGATAGCAATAGCAGAAAAAGGATGTGAACTTATGTACGATAATAATACATAAATGTACAATATTATCATTCCCTTGGACTACCAGTACTTTGATAATTCTAATAAATATTGTGTAATATAGTAGTCTGTTCTTGTTTTTTGGTAGCAATACTATAAAAACCTAAAAACAATTGAAGCACCTTTTTGGCTGTCAATATGTCATAACACGGGATCGAATACATTTGAATAAACCATATGAAAAAGTGAGAAACCAAAACTCTTAGCTATATAATTTCCAGCCTTCCTTCGTTTTCCATTTCAATTGTAATTTTTGTCACAGTCATTAAACAAAACGCTTTTATGACGATATCAACGGTTATAGCATTCATGTCCATGTTCCTAGTATTTGTTATGTCTGGTCCGATAGTGGTGGAGGGACGTGCTTTTTTCGTGTTCGGTGACTCGCTCGTCGACAGTGGCAACAACAACTATCTGGTGACAACTGCACGTGCCGACTCTCCACCGTATGGAATCGATTTTCCAACTCGGAGACCAACCGGCCGGTTTTCCAACGGTCTTAACATTCCAGATCTTATCAGTTACGTTTGGTTACTAATCTCATAAACCGGTTTAGAGTAATCTTGATTCAGATGAGTATACAAATATTTAGTCATAAGAAGCTATTTATTTACCAAAAAGACATAATAATAAACTGGTTAAATATTGGTTAGGTGAGGCAATCGGTAACGAAGAGCCACCGTTACCTTACCTTAGTCCAGAGCTAAGGGGCCGGAGTCTTCTTAACGGTGCTAATTTCGCCTCCGCTGGTATCGGAATTCTCAATGATACCGGATTTCAATTCGTAAGTATATATATAACCGAGTCTGACATCAAATGAAAATTTTCATATTAGTTTCCGGTTATTTATTAGATATAAATTTTGGCATGCAGATCAACATTATAAGAATGTACCAACAACTCGATTACTTCCAACAATACCAACAACGTGTGAGTCGCTTGATTGGGAAACCGCAAACTCAGCGGCTCGTGAGTCAAGCGCTTGTATTAATCACGGTCGGTGGAAACGATTTTGTGAACAACTATTTCTTGTTTCCATATTCCGCTAGATCACGCCAATTCACTCTACCGGATTACGTCCGACTCCTAATTTCTGAATACAAAAAAATACTATTGGTAAGTGGTAACAGTCTTATTATAATTTGCTTCATTATTGTAAGACCAAAATTGAATTGGAATGATGATATAGTCTTAGGCAGTTGAACTCATATGATTTCAAGAACTTTCACTCTCTTGCAATGATTTGACTATTTGAGTATTGTTGCAAACAATTTAATTGTGTGTTATTTGTAGAGGTTAAATTCACTTGGAGTGGGTCGAGTTCTAGTGACAGGAGCTGGACCACTAGGATGTGCACCGGCCGAACTGGCGAGATCAGGTACGTCGAATGGAAGATGCTCGGCCGAGCTACAACGAGCTGCATCTCTATATGATCCTCAGCTACTTCAAATGATAAATGAACTTAACAAAAAAATTGGGAGAAATGTGTTTATTGCTGCTAACACTAACCAAATGCAAGAGGATTTTCTAAGCACTCCACGAAGATATGGTAATTACCACTAGTTTTCCCTTTCTAATTATCTACTTTTTGTCGAGAAGAAAGGGTTATAACAATTATTTATTTATGTTATAGGATTTGTAACATCGAAGGTTGCTTGTTGCGGACAAGGGCCGTACAATGGGATGGGTTTGTGTACGGTTCTATCAAACTTGTGTCCGAACCGTGAGTTATACGTCTTTTGGGATGCGTTTCATCCGACTGAGAAAGCAAACCGCATGATAGTCCGACATATCTTGACCGGTACCACCAAGTATATGAACCCCATGAACCTTAGCTCTGCTCTTGCCCTATGAGCCACACACGTTGAAGTGGGAAACTCGGTTTTGTTTATTTCACTCGCAAGATATATGTATCGACTACCGAGTACAAGAGTATGAAATAAGATAACTCAGTCTCAATTTAACTTGTTCTTTCTTAAAATTTTAATTGGATAAACTTGTTTTGATTTGATTTACTTATAGAGTATTTGCATTTTGCACCCAATGACATAGAATGAAAAACAGGTAAGTAAATATAGCAATGATTAAAAGAAATTTGGTTAATAATAGCAAAAAAAAAATATATTCTTAAAGTGGGTTTATTAAATAGTTGTTAAAGTTTAACCCGTGTCACAATCCAATCAATTAATTGACAAGTACTAGATCATATTAGTTAATACTAACTTTGAGAAACTAAAATTTATTCATAAGACACATACATATATCAATATAGTTTCCAAAATAAAGATATTAGTTTTACCAAATTTAAAGTGACTTTAAATATGACATAATTTATTTATATTAAATATATTGTGTGACGGATATATCAATGAAAAGACATTAATGTCATTTTGCATAAAATCTTATAAAACACGTAATCATTTTTAGAAACGACAAAAGTCTTTAAAAAATATGACAAAAATCATAAATACGTAATAATAAAAGTAGTCTAAAATAGTTAATCTTAAATCTAGTTTAAATTATCAAATCTTAAAATCTAAAAATGTATATATTTCTTGTTATTTACTTTCTGATTTTTTCAGATTTAATATTTGTCAAACTCCCTATTATATGAACTAAATATATTCATTTTGATTTAATCCTTTGAATATATTTCCAAAAACATAGATATTACTAAGTTTACAAAACTCTTAAAAACCTTTACAAAGTTAATAAAGCTGTGAGGAAAAGTCAAATTACCAAAAGTAGCCTTCCCAAAAAGACTCGAACCTTCTCACTGAGAAAGAGGTATAAGGTCTATTTCAGAGCATGAAACTTTGAAAACAAAATCCCTACAGAGAGATAGATTGGGAATTGAATTTGGGAATCCAGGTTTAGGGATGAATCGATCAACGATGATGATTATGAGGATTGAAGAGTCGGCGATTGTTTTGTCTCTGCTCAAATCGGATCTCCGGCCGATGGAAGACGTTTTATCGGAATTCGACTCTAAGTTCGAAAGCGCTCGTTACCTCAGTGTCTGCAATTCTCTTTCCATGATGTTGCAGGCATGCTTTGTTCCTCTTCTTACTCTTTTTTGAACTTTCTCTCGATGCTTGGCTTCGTGTTTGTGTGGGAGAGTAGCGAGTTTTAGGGGTTTTTGGATTGTTTCACTCGAAATGATTTGATTTGAATCTAGGGTTTTCTTTCGAGGTTTGGTTTCGTGTCTGCTGAAATGGTCTCTTCTGTGCTGTATATTGAATTCGTTGATGAAATCTAGTGTTAAGAGTGTTCTTCTACTGATTGTATACACAGGGGACAATTCGAAAGTGATGATAACAAATACTTTTGAGGCGTGTTTACATTTGATAACCATTTCTAATTTCTTTGCGGAACTAATTGAATGAAGTTTTGTTCCATTTCAGGATCAGCAGATGTTTAAGAATACTGAACGTCTAATTGCATTTGGTATCATATACCAGTGTTATTCTTCACAGAAGCCATCTTTCAACCCGTTTTTATCTGAAATGATAAGTGTAAGCACCCTTCATTGTGCCTCTAATACATTGTACAAATGCAAATTTCTTTACTTTCTCAGTTTTGTTGAGAATCCCAATTCTGGTTGATTGTCTCCTAACGTCGTAATAAGTGTGTTTTTAATCCTGGAAAATCGTAGGTACTGATATAATTTGGTTTTCGTAAGCATATTTAAGTGTTAAGCTTGGTAGATAGTATCAGACCATTTGTTTCTCCAAGTTGCATGGTATTTGAGAATGTTGAGTTTCCGTGTATTAGATTGATTTAAGCCAACATGTTTTGTGTCTTAGCATGACGTGGTCTTATCGTTTGAAAGAATAACAATATCTATGCCTTTTGCAGGCTGCTTGTAATGAACAGCTGGAAAAGTCTGAAAGGGCATTTCTTCTCCACCTGTTACAATGGAATAGTTACAACAACGTGAAAGAGGTAGGATATAGCTGTTTGCCTGCTTCTTTTTTGCTAATCCATGAAAATTCAAAATTTATGCATAAATATGTTATGCAATTCCCTTTTCACATATACTCTCTAAGACTACTGATCTCCTTAAACTTGTTTGCTGGGCTCATTTATTTCTGTCATAATTAAGTCCATCACTCCTATCAGGCATATGCTAAGCCTTCTTTCGTTTCTGATATTTTTTTCAAGTCCTGATTCGTAAAATTTTATGAGCTCTGTGACCTGTGGATACTACGTAAGTAATCATGATCAATTAAAGTAACGAAAGTGTGCTCCCTTGCAGATTCTCAAACTCTCAGCTGTTGATTATATCAGATCGTTTGATCCTTCAACTCATGTAAGAGCGGTTGATGCATAGATATCTTCTTTCCAATTATATCTCTTAAGATATTTTATCTTCATCGTAACTGTTCCTTTATTATGCCTAACATTACCTAGAGAACATTTAGAGAAACCTTTTCCAGTTATTGATCTAATATGGGGATGCTCTGTCAGGATTTTCCGGAACTAGGAGAGCTGCAACGAGAGTATGGCGACAAAGCCGATCCTGGACCATCTAGTCACATTTTTGCAGACTATTCCCTGAAAAAGCTATTGCATGATCCTGATGTTCCTCGTGGGTGTGATCCTAACTCTCCAGAGTACGTAACCTATGAGTCAGGGGATTCTGTTTCTTTCTAACTGTTATATACAGTTGAATCTGATCTATTTCTTTCAAGCTTCCAGTTTTCCTCCAAGCTTAATGTTCTGTGTTATAATTAATGTGCCAATTTGAAGTTGATTGTATGAATGATCATTGAGTCAAATAATCTTATAGGTTTGATGTGCAAGCTGGAGTGAATCCCAGAATTGGATCTGGTGATAGGGATGAGGCACTATCTGGATTCTTAGGAAATTTGACAATGGGGGGATTAGGTCCTAGGTGGATCCGTCCATGTCCACCAAGGTACCCAGTTCATCAGAGCGAGGTAAAAATAAGAATAACCCCTTATTCAACTGGTTCAGAAAATTATCGAACTGACCTAAATGGTTCAACTTCTTACAGTTGCTTTGGATTGACCCTGATAACAAGCATGAGCTTGTTTGGGACGATAAAATGTGTGCTGATACTAGCAGTGGTGCAACAGTTAGAGACTTGCTTGTTAAGGGTTTAAAGGTGACACTTTCACCTACGGAGCAAGAGGTATGTTATCGCTCGTTAATTCTTGATATGCGCATAAAATCATACAAGTATTGACCATTTTATTACCTATCTTACTCTAACACTTATAAGCAAGTTAACATAGCAATGGGACAGTAACTACATATGCACAAATTTTAAAGGTTGTAAAGGCAGCCATTGTATGGCAGTAGTTTTGAGAGAGAAGTCGTGCTCGTGCTATCACTCTAGTATTTCCTTTCTCATTGGATTTAAAGATCTAGGATATTAAGAAGGAATTGACTGCAGTAAGAGTTTATGGAAAATAACCGTGCAATAGATAAATAGTGATTGTGATGTTTTATTTCATCAGCCTTGCCCGTATAGCTGATGAATTTAGAAAACCTGGATCTTTTGAGTGATTGAAATAACTTGTTTTATTTATTTACTGGCCAGGACATCATTACAGAATTGGCAAATGACCCAAAGCTTGTCTTTCACTGCGGAATAACTCCACGGAAGCTGCCGGTATGTGATTCATTTTCTGGCAGGTGGTTTTTTTCTTTTTTCTTTTTTTCATGTGATCTAGTTTCTTATTCTCAGCAATTAGTAGAGCACAATCCTCAGATAGCAGTTGAAATTCTCACCAAGTTGAATAACTCCACAGAGATTAATGAGTAAGTCATCACCTTATTGGTTCCACCATTTACTTTCGACCAAAATTATAACTTTTAAAGTGGGAATCTAAGAATGCTTCTTCAGCTATTATGAAGCTCTAGGAAATATGGACATGAGCCTGCACTCAATGGAAGTTGTGAATAGGCTCACAACTGCAGTTGAACTTCCCAAGGACTTCATACGGATGTACATCACTAATTGCATATCGTCTTGTGAGAACGCTAAGGTATTAAAACAAAGCGTCCTTTTGATTTCCCGTTAGGTACTTAAAACAAAGCTTTCTATGAGTATCCATAACGCCATCCTATAATCTTGTGTGAAAAAACTTCTGCTTGTGCTTTGCATTATGTGCTTTGTGTATATGATTCTCGGATTTGTTGATTTCAATGTAGTTGTTTTGTTAACGGTATAGTGATATATTGTTTTCGATCTGTAGCAGCAAGACAAATACATGCAGAATAGGCTTGTACGGCTTGTTTGCGTCTTCTTGCAAAGCTTAATTCGTAACAAGATCATCAACGGTATGCATTCTCTGTTTCTGACTGATTGCTATCAAATTAGGCGTTTTGCTTTGCTAATAACACAGAAAGATCACTAGATACATTCACAGAGGAAGCTTTTATAGTCTATTAGTATGATGTACAATTGTGGGTGATATATGTTTTTTTTGGGTAAAAAATGTAACAGTGAAGGATCTATTCATAGAAGTTCAAGCTTTCTGCATTGAGTTTTCTCGGGTTCGAGAAGCAGCTGGTCTCTTCAGGCTTTTGAAACAATTGGATGAATAATTTACTCTTTCTTCTTCTTCTTCTTCTTCTAATCATCTTCGTCTCCATTTTATTGTATTCCCTATTTTTGTAGCTAAAGAAAGTACTTTATTTTGAATCCAAGACAGTTTTCGCTTTTTCTAGAGTTTCATTCTCAATTCATATGTTTTTACAACAAAAATTTCTGGTTAGACTTAGACGGCATGTCCTTTCCATTAGGCTACTAACACTTAACCGTGAACGGTTTACATGCTCACACCGATAGCACCAACACCTGCTGGTTCTTATCCGGATTGGTTTAAGGCTCCGGTTAAACCTTAAAAGTTGTTACTGATTCTACAAAGTAACTTATTTTATGTTCAGTAGTTGTTCACTGTAAAATTGTATTTATATCTATTTTGTTTTGTTACTGGTATTACTCTTATGTATTTTCCCAAAATAAGAAATGGTTGAGGATAAAGGAATCAGTAAATAATGATTTAGCTGTCATCAAGTTTGCTTCATAGTAAAGACACAAATGTAATGCTTCTTCTCAAAGCTTTAATCGGATTGAACAAATATGTACTAAAGAAAAATTCTGAAAGGTGAAAATACAAACGAGGACCCAAAAAGAAACATTTTTTTTTTGTTACAGAAAAACAAATAGAAAAAGAAAGCTTCCAACTTTGCGAAATATTTGGTTCGGACAGAGTAGTAGCGAATTTATCGATCTCTGTCCGTAAAGAATCAGAAGAAAGGCGAATCAATTGACTTGAAGTAGTAGCAGCTCTCCTCTCCTCTCCATTGTTGTTGGGTAAGAGCCTTAAAGTTGAAAGCTTTATCCTTTAGTCGCCCAATGTTGCTAATTGCTTCGTCTGATCTTTCCAGGTGACTCAATGGCGGTTCCTGTAGAGGAAGCAATCGCAGCTCTTTCCACATTCTCCTTAGAGGTAACTTCGATATTCTAGATTTTGGTAAAATTTAGAAATTGTGGGTCTTTGGATCCTTTTGACTACAAATTTTCTTTCCGGAGTTCATATTTCAAAATTTTCTTCTAGAAAGGATATGAAATTATTGTTTCTATTTCTTGTTAAATCCTTTTCGTGTAAAATTATCACATATATTGTTTAATCACCTGTGGATCTTTGCCTAAGTTAGCAGTAAAATAAGTTTCAACGAAATGTTGAAGATTTAAGTAGCTTCTTGAAAAATTTGAAGTCACTCTAGTACATTTTCTTGAAGCATTTTGAATTTTGGTTATAGGATGAGCAACCAGAAGTCCAAGGACCGGCTGTGATGGTTTCAGCTGAAAGAGCAGCAACCGATAGTCCCATCGGTATGCTTCATTGTTCTCTTGTCACTCTTTTACCATAAAATCCAAATAATCAAGATGTTTTTTTTTTTATTACTATTCTGTAGAATATAGTGACGTCGCTGCATACCGGTTGTCTCTATCAGAAGACACAAAAGCTCTTAACCAGCTGGTATATGGCTATTCTTCTTCATTTGCCTCATCTTAGAAAGACTGATTAAATTACGATTTGATATTTTTACGGTTATGTTGTGTTAATCGTGTTATATTTGAATACTTCAAGTAAGTTTTCAACCAATTGTATATATGCAGAATACACTTATACAAGAAGGAAAAGAGATGGCGTCAATTCTATACACATATAGAAGTTGTGTCAAAGCACTGCCTCAGGTCCTTGTGAAATCTATCACTACACTCCTTGTCTCCATTGCATATCTACCTTTAGACATTTTATCTGATAAAATGTAGCTTTGAGAATTATGCTATGCGTTAGTTCTTCATGGTATTCGAAATCTCGTAGCAACTGTACGAGACTCTTTTTTGAACTACAAAGTATAATGCAGTTATAATGCAAAAATAAAAGCAACAACAAAGTTCTCTGTATAAATAATAGCGAATGATAGAAATTACTGAAAATAATATCAAATACAGTACTTCTTGCTGGGTGTTGTTGTGTATATTTCTTCCATAACACACATAACTTTCTTTATTAATGATATACATGCAGCTTCCCGAATCTATGAAGCATAGTCAAGCGGATTTGTATCTAGAAACATATCAAGTTTTGGACTTAGAAATGAGCCGTTTACGCGAAATTCAAAGATGGCAATCGTCGGCTTCAGCTAAAGTGCGGTGTATATCCTTCCTCGTCCAACTCGTTTTATATAAATTCCTGTATCAGAAATAATGTGCGTATATTCTCTGTCTGTGCAGTTAGCTGCTGACATGCAGCGGTTTTCCAGACCTGAACGGCGGATCAATGGTCCCACAGTCACACATCTTTGGTGGGTTATAACTCTTATTTTGTGTTTTGTATTAGATCCTTGGATGATTAACTTTCCTCGTGTATATAGTTTAACTGTGATTTTACTTAATATAGGTCAATGCTAAAGTTGCTTGACGTCTTGGTTCAGCTGGATCATCTTAAAAATGCTAAAGCTAGCATTCCTAATGATTTCTCTTGGTATAAGAGGTGAAAGATATAATACTTTTATCTTTCCTATCTATATTTTCTGCAAATAGGACACTTGAATGTAGGTAGATCGATGTTTGTTACTAATCCTTTCAGCTACTAAAGCTCTATTTAAGAGTTGAATTAGTTTCCTAGAAGCTTTTTTTTTTAGTTTATGTTCTTAAGATAGTTTCACTCTTTTCAGAACATTCACTCAAGTCAGTGCGCAGTGGCAAGATACAGATACAATGAGAGAAGAGTTAGACGACTTGCAGGTGTTTGCATGGCTTGTTTATGCAATCATTTGATAATGCCTTCCCCTGTGGTTTGTCGTAAATGAAAATGTGAGTTCTTATGTATGCAGATCTTCCTGAGCACAAGATGGGCTATTTTACTCAACCTGCACGTTGAGATGTTCCGTGTAAACAAGTATCCTTTCTTCCAGACATTTATCACCATCGTGTGGCTGTTAAAGACATTATTATGGGTTTGTCTATCTGAGATATGCATGCTGCTCAAGTCCCTTGTGCCATTTGACTATATTGCAAGCTTTTGGATTCCTTAGTAAATTCAGTGTGGAAGATATTCTCCAAGTTCTCATAGTCTTCATCGTGGAGTCTCTGGAGTTGGATTTTGCACTACTTTTTCCTGAGCGGTATATTCTTCTCCGGGTTCTACCTGTTCTTGTTGTCTTAGCAACACCATCTGAGAAAGATACCGAGGCTTTATACAAGAGGGTAAAACTCAACAGATTGATAAACATTTTCAAGGTATTGAGATTCATGTTATACCTGTTTTCGCATTCACAACCAATATACCGCAAAGCCTTGTTTCCAAGTCGCTAATTGTCATATTTGTTGTGTGTTTTTCGGCTATCAGAATGATCCTGTCATTCCTGCGTTTCCAGATCTCCATCTTTCTCCTGCTGCAATTTTGAAAGAATTGTCGGTATACTTTCAAAAGTTTTCATCACAGACTCGCCTTCTGACTCTTCCAGCACCTCATGAGCTCCCTCCACGTGAAGCGCTAGAATATCCTTTAATATTTTCACTGTTACTTGCCTATTTTAACTATTATCTGGATTATTGTTAACCGTACACATGCTTTGAAAATTGCAAGCCTTAACATATTTTACATATCAGAGGCACTATTTGATAGTCAATCACATTGGAGCTCTCCGTGCTGAGCATGACGATTTCACAATCCGATTTGCTTCATCCATGAATCAGGTGCTCAAGCTATCTCTATCCCTGGAGCTCCAATTTTCTTGTTCTTATTTTGAGTCTCTAGGATGTTGTTCTCACTTGCTTTCATGCAGTTATTGCTGTTGAAGTCAAACGATGGAGCATATACTGAATGGTGCAGAGAGGTCAAAGGAAACATGTACGATATGGTTGTTGAAGGTTTCCAACTGTTAAGTAGATGGACAGCACGCATTTGGGAGCAATGTGCTTGGAAATTCTCTCGCCCATGTAGGGATGCAGGAGAGACTCCTGAAGCCTCCGGATCATATTCTGATTACGAGAAGGTAATACTTGTGAAATATTTTCGAAAAGTTTTATCTTTTATGGTAACAAGTTTTGGATTCTTTTAAATAGGTGGTGAGGTTCAATTATACTGCAGAAGAAAGGAAAGCCTTGGTAGAACTTGTTGGCTATATAAAGAGTGTAGGATCGATGCTGCAGCGCTGTGACACATTAGTTGCAGATGCTTTATGGGAGACAATACATGCCGAAGTTCAAGATTTTGTACAGAACACGTTAGCCACAATGTTGCGTACCACCTTCCGAAAGAAGAAAGATCTCTCAAGGTGAATTGGTTTTCCTTTATTTTCTTTCTGTTTCAAGTCCATGTTCTCTTAAACTTAAGCTTTGCATATTGTTAACTTATCATATGTATGGTTGCATTTCAGGATTCTTTCTGATATGCGGACACTTTCAGCTGACTGGATGGCAAATACCAGGCCCGAACATGAGATGCCATCTTCACAACATGGAAATGATGAAAGCAGAGGGAATTTCTTTTATCCGAGGCCTGTTGCCCCAACAGCAGCACAGGTTTGGGTCCATTTCAAGATGATTTTAAGTACAACAACAGATGGTAAGATCCAGTGCTTGAACTTCTTGCTTTTTTGTTGTTTCAGGTGCATTGCTTGCAGTTTTTGATATATGAGGTTGTCTCTGGTGGAAATCTGAGGAGGCCAGGGGGATTCTTTGGAAATAATGGCTCTGAGATTCCTGTTAATGACTTAAAGCAATTAGAAACTTTTTTTTACAAGCTCAGCTTTTTCTTGCACATATTGGACTACTCGGGTAACCCACATGCTTAAATGTCTTTTTGGTTGGTTTATTGAGCCATATCAATAGCTTTGTAAGCTGACTCCTCAACTTCAATTTACGATGGCTGCAGCAAGTATTGGAATATTGACTGATCTGGGGTTCCTGTGGTTTAGAGAATTTTACCTGGAGTCTTCACGTGTTATTCAGGTATGCGGAATTACAAAAAGGTTATAACTATATTTTGCCACTTTGTTTTCACTGCAGCCCTGACTTGTTCTTACAAATTATACGTTCATTACTGCAGTTCCCGATTGAGTGTTCACTACCATGGATGCTGATAGACTACATTCTGGAAGCCCAGAATTCAGGCCTTCTTGAGAGTGTTCTGCTACCTTTTGACATTTATAATGACTCAGCTCAACAAGCTCTGGTTGTTCTGAGGCAGAGATTCCTCTATGATGAAATTGAAGCTGAGGTAATTAGATTTCAATTCTGATCTCAACAGGTATAATCCTATAGGTCTTCTTGAATGAAAAGGTTCCTTGAACAATACTATCGTTTCTTGTCTCCTGTCTTCTTTCTGTAGGTGGACCATGGTTTTGATATATTTGTTTCAAGGCTCTCGGAGTCTATATTCACATATTACAAGAGTTGGTCAGCAAGGTACCTAATTACACGGTTTTTGATATATTTACCCCCTTCACTGTTAACTAATGAGGAACTAAACCCTTTTATCATCCATTGTCGAGTTCAACAGTGAGCTTCTTGATCCATCATTTCTCTTTGCCTTGGACAATGGTGAAAAGTTCTCCATCCAGCCTGTGAGGTTTACTGCGTTATTTAAGATGACAAAAGTAAAGGTGAATAATAATACTACTCTCCTGTTATAGAGAAAGTCACAATTAGTTGAATCTTTAGCTCCATTGTTATGACCTAACATAGGATTAGATTATGTTTCAAGCAGTGGTTCTAATTATGTGTGGCTTGGCATGTTTAAACAATCTTCTTACTGAGTTTTGGTGTGACATGCAGATACTTGGTAGAACAATTAATTTAAGAAGTTTGATCGCTCAAAGGATGAATAGAATCTTTAGAGAGAATCTGGAGTTTCTTTTTGACCGTTTTGAGTCCCAGGACCTATGTGCTGTAGTGGTAAGTTTGTTTTCCTTTTTCATAATCTTGATTCTGTATGTATAACAAGTTTCGTTTAAAATATACAAAAGTGGATGCTCTCTTCAATTGTAGGAACTGGAGAAGCTGATAGATATCCTAAAGCACTCGCATGAATTGCTTTCACAAGATCTTTCCATAGACCCTTTCAGTCTCATGTTGAATGAAATGCAAGAAAACATATCTCTTGTCTCATTTTCAAGTCGACTTGCTACACAGGTCAGCCATACAAAATATAAGTCCTGAGTCTAATTTTTCTCAATCTTTGATTTTTTTTTTTTTGTTGCCTGCTAGATTTGGTCAGAGATGCAGAGTGATTTCCTACCAAACTTCATTCTTTGCAATACCACTCAGCGATTTGTCCGTTCATCGAAAGTTCCTCCTACTCAGAAACCATCAGTGCCTTCTGCTAAGCCTAGTTTCTATTGTGGCACTCAAGTAAGAACAATCTTTTAGGCCATTTTTGTACTTTTAATTTGTTCAGAAACAATCTTATAGACCCATTTTGTGGTTACCTCTATAGTGTCTTTGGTCTCATATTATATTTTTTGTTCTCATGCATTTTTTTCCTTCTCTGGTAGGACTTAAATGCAGCGCATCAAAGTTTTGCACGATTGCATAGTGGATTTTTCGGGATACCACATTTATTTTCCATAGTTAAACTTCTTGGGTCCAGATCATTGCCTTGGCTAATAAGAGCTTTACTGGACCATATATCAAATAAGGTATATTTGCACTTTTTGTACCATTTATTCCTTTTGTGAAGTACTAATTATACAAAGGAACCAGCTAAAATAGCTCTTTTGTCTTAAAACTTTCAGATAACAACACTTGAGCCAATGATCTCTGGATTGCAAGAAGCATTGCCCAAGTCCATTGGATTGCTTTCTTTTGATGGTGGTGTTACAGGTTAATGCCCGGTTGCAGTATTCTTGTTGTGTTTCGATTTTCTGTGATGTTATATTTACTGATATGTTTGGTGTTTCATTTAAAGGTTGTATGAAGCTTATACGAGAGCAACTAAACTGGGGCACTAAGTCAGAACTCAAATCAGAAGTTCTACGAGGAATAAAGGAAATTGGAAGTGTGATATATACAATGGGACTTCTCGATATCGTATTGGTCAGTCCTGTCAGACAGATTGTAAAGATTTAAATTTAAAAGTTCTTCTGATTTAGTCTATCATATGTTTATAATACTTTATTACGCAGAGAGAGGTAGACACAAAGCGGTTCATGCAAACAGCTCCATGGTTGGGATTAATCCCAGGTGCTGAAGGACAGATAGTTAATGCTCAAGACGGCGAAAGCCCTCTTGTCAATCTCTTAAAGTCAGCAACTTCTGCAGTTGTATCAAGTCCAGGTTGTCTTAATCCAGCTGCGTTCTATACCATGTCCAAACAGGCAGAAGCTGCAGGTTAATTAAGAGCTGTAGCTATTCATCACCCGTTTCCTTTTTACTCTTTCTTTTTTTTGTGACAGTTTTAATCTTTTCGGTATTATATTATATGTGCAGATCTTTTGTACAAGGCAAACATGAACGGTGGGAGTGTTCTTGAATACACACTTGCATTCACAAGTGCGTCGCTCGACAAATATTGCAGTAAATGGAGTGCTCCTCCAAAGACTGGCTTCGTTGATATTACAACTTCAAAGGATTTTTACCGTATATACGGTGGTCTTCAGATTGTAAGCCATCCAAAACCGCAAACCTTATCAAAACATCTTTTTTGAATCGCAGCAACATTTCTCTCTTTTCAATTCTTATATAAAGTTTGCAATGAACTCAGGGATATCTAGAGGAGATAACAGCTCCACAGTCAGCTCAACATGAAGTCCTCGGTGATTCAATAGCTTGGGGTGGTTGCACCATTATTTACTTGCTCGGCCAGCAACTTCACTTTGAGTTGTTTGATTTCTCGTACCAAGTACTCAATGTCTCTGAGGTTGAAACTGTCTCTGCTTCACATACCCATAGGAATCCACAAATCCATCAGGTAGATTTTCACTACATATCTTTTTCATGTACATATCTTTTTTTAAATCCTCTCATTCTCCATTTGAATATCTTTTTTCTTTATGTGTACGAAAGGGATGGGAAGGTTTGTTGGAAGGGATGAAGAAAGCTCGGAGGCTGAACAACCATGTCTTCTCCATGCTTAAAGCTCGTTGTCCTCTAGAAGACAAAACGGCATGTGCCATCAAACAGAGCGGCGCACCGCTGCCACGTGTCAGGTTTGAGAATACCGTGTCTGCTTTCGAGACTCTACCTCAGAAAGGCACCGTTGGCTGATACAATTTGTACAATAACCAGAATGTGTTTTTCTTCTTCATAATAACCATGTATCCACCTTTCTTTCTGAACAAGTAACCTGGAAAATCGTTTGTATCAATGGAGTTTTCTTTGTATGTTACCGAAGATAAACGCATACACAGACGTTCCTAGTAATTTTGGCTTTCGGGTCCGTTTGGTTATATACTCAGTACCTTCCCATAATCTTTCACCTTGGTGCATGTATTCAAAACATATAACATTTGGGTTGATATACTTTCTTTTTTTTTGGGGGGCCAAATTGGGTTGATATACTTTATAAAGTTATTTAATTTATTAATTATATAAGTTATCAATAACCATCATCAATAAAGGAAGAACAACGACAGATAGAGCCTTGACAAAAAACAGGACGTCGATACCTTCTATAACAACCACGTGAACACTTGTAACAAAAATCAGCCGATGCAGCTGTTACAGGACCTTCGACACGCTTAAAAGAAGAAGGAACCACTATTTCCGATGTACCTATAAAGGAAAAGGAAACATAAACGATTATATTGAAATCTTATTGGTAAAGAAATTGTTATCAAACATAGTATAAAACATGATACGTGTTTACCCTAATTAACCGAAAATATACTTACATAATGAAACGAATATTAGAAGAGTCAAAACAAAAATAGTACTCTTCATTTTCTTTTCTTTTGCTAAGCGCTTTTAAGTTATTGAGATAAGAGAGTGCCATAGTGTCATATATATATCTTTTACTTATGTTACAAAATAATTAATTTTATAAGTAACATTTATCTTTCAAAGAAGTAATAGCATAGTTATGGTATTTAGTAATTGAATGTTTATTTCAGATTAAAAGATAATACTCACAAACTTTTTGATCGTTTTGTTTATGAACTTTTTATATGTTAAGTGATATACAAAATAAAATTATAATCGTTTTGTTCTAATGAATGCATATGTAGTTACATTTAGAGGTGTCGAATCCACTCATTCTCTGTCTGAATGTTCTTTTTTTTTTCTTCTTTTTTAATGTGTAAGAAAGGGATGGTCACCTATTTTGAGTTATGGACACACAAGGCCAAACATGTGTGTCGGGCGTGCGACCCATCGGGACGGTTTGTTGGAAGAGATGAAGAAAGCTCGATTGGGCGGCTAAACAACCATATCTTCTCCATGCTTAAAGCTCGTTGTCCTCTCGAAGACAAAACGGCTTGTGCCATCAAACAAAGCCGCGCACTGCTGTCACATATCAGGTTTGAGAATGATGTGTCTGCTTTCGAGACTTTAATTACCTCAGAGAGGCATTTCATGACGATTGTTGATTTGTTTCTTTATATTTTGATATATGGAAGATGTGTCCTTTTGTTTCATTATAAGACCAAAAAACTGCTAATTTTGTTTTCTCCTATCAAACGTTAATTAAAACAAAACTGTTTTATTAGTTGCGAAATCCGAAGTATTTCTACAAGTAATCACAGTTTTTTTTTTTTTTTTTTTTT
>Ga0041059_1000992_pt1 | contig 22468 bp, 22 predicted proteins | sample AraColnosormetaG_FD_56232 | JGI IMG/M metagenome (GOLD analysis project Ga0041059, IMG submission 56232) | Arabidopsis roots microbial communities from North Carolina, USA - Col MF nosort | ecosystem: Host-associated > Plants > Roots > Unclassified | place: USA: North Carolina | collected... | reverse complement strand
AAAAAAAAAAAAAAAAAAATCAGTCTCAAGGTTTTTTAGTGGAGGCCTAGAGCAAAGATTTGCAGAAGACGATTATTTCTATTTCAGTTCTACAAATTGGAGAAGTGACAATAAGCAAAATCCACTTTGTTCCTTTTTACATTTACTTAATGGCAAAATCAGAAAACGACAAAAATTCTCCAGAGAAACAAACGTGGAGCACAATGGAGGAGCTCCTCCTCGCCTGCGCCGTTCACCGTCACGGTACTGATTCATGGGACTCCGTCGCTTCTGAAGTCCATAAACAGAACTCCACTTTTCGTACACTCACCGCCATCGACTGTCGTCACAAGTACAACGATCTCAAGCGCCGATTCTCCCGTAACCTGGTCTCGCCAGGATCTGCCGATGAAGAAACCCTCGCCGCCGAGATCTCTTCCGTTCCTTGGCTTGAGGAGTTGAGAAAGCTCCGTGTCGATGAACTCCGACGAGAAGTCGAACGTTACGATCTATCCATCTCGTAAATTTCAATCAACCATTGGTTTTTTTTTTCTTCCTTTTTGTTCCGATTCCAGATTTGAATCGTGGATTTGTGAGTACTTACAGGTCATTGCAGTTGAAGGTGAAAACATTGGAAGATGAAAGAGAGAAGAGCTTGAAAACTGAGAATTCAGATCTAGATAGAATCGCGGAGACGAAAGAGAACCACACTGAATCGGGCAACAACTCCGGCGTACCGGTTACTGAGCTGAAAAATTCTCCAGATCCGAATGATAATAGTCCTGGAACCGGATCTGAGAACACGAACAGAGCTGTTAAAATCGCTGAACCAGTGGACGAAGAACCGAACCGGATCGGCGGAGAAGACAACGACGAGAAGCCGGCAAGAGAGGATTCGGGTAGAGGAAGTTGCGAGAGCGTGGCGAAGGAATCGGATAGAGCAGAACCAAAAAGAGAGGGAAATGACTCGCCTGAGTTAGTTGAGTCAATGGACGAGTCGAAAGGAGAGGAAGATACGAAAGAAACGAGTGATGGGCAGAGCTCGGCGAGCTTCCCGAGAAAGGAGACGGTAGACCAAGACCAACCGGATAACAAAGATCAATCTCTCACCGTCAATAAGATCTTCGTTGAATCTCAGCCGTTGAGTGATTTCATCGAGATTCTTCAGTCTCACCCCATTGGCTCTCACTTTTCGCGCCGGCTCGAAACCCAGGTAAAAAAAATTATGACATTGTCAGCAATTCAAATTCTGTCATTTTTGTAATCAAAAATAATTTTCTACATTATGTTTGATTCTATAATAAACAATCCTTTATTTAAGATAATCTGCCGATGGTTAATTTTTCCTTTAAATGAAAAATGTTCTACTGTATTTATTTTAGTATCATGATTAATTCATTTTTCAAAAGGCTTGTGTCTTAAAGCCTGAGTCTTATTTGTTTGATTGTGAAGTTGCAGGAAACATCCGACTACTATAGGATAATAAGGCAACACATAGACTTTGAGATGATTCGAAGTCGTGTGGAAGAGGGTTACTACAAAACTGCCAGGACCAAGTTTTTTCGGGATTTACTGCTACTAATCAACAATGTGAGAGTTTTCTATGGCGAGCCATCGCCTGAGTTTAATGCAGCAAAACAGCTTTACCAACTCATCAAGAAACAGATGAGTTTCAAGATTCCTAAACAAACCTTACCACCACCAAAAGAGGATGCCTTGGTGACGTCTAAGGAGGAAGTCAAAGTCTCTTCTCTTAAACCAACACTTTCAGTGCCTATTATAGCTTGTCGGAAACGTAGTTCCTTGGCTGTTAGATCTCCAGCGTCAGTCACTGAAACTTTGAAGAAAAAGACTAGAGTAGTTCCAACAGTTGATGAGAAGCAAGTTTCAGAAGAGGAGGAAGGGAGACCCTCTGATAAAGATGAGAAACCTATTGTTTCTAAGAAGATGGCTAGAGGAGCAGCACCCTCAACAGCTAAAAAAGTAGGGAGCAGAAACGTTAAGACCAGTTTGAATGCTGGTATCTCTAATAGAGGCCGATCTCCAAACGGTAGCTCTGTGCTGAAGAAAAGTGTTCAACAAAAGAAGGGTATCAACACCAGTGGTGGCTCAAAAAAGCAAAGTGCTGCTAGTTTTCTTAAGAGAATGAAAGGGGTTTCATCATCTGAAACAGTCGTAGAGACAGTGAAGGCTGAATCCTCTAATGGAAAGAGAGGAGCTGAACAGAGGAAAAGTAATAGTAAGAGTGAGAAAGTGGATGCAGTAAAACTGCCTGCTGGTCAGAAACGATTAACTGGGAAAAGGCCAACAATTGAAAAGGGTAGTCCTACAAAGAAAAACAGTGGTGTCGCCTCTAAAAGAGGCACTGCTTCTCTGATGGCAAAGCGGGACAGTGAAACTAGTGAAAAGGAAACAGGTTCTTCTACTCGTCCGAAGAAGCGTTCAAAGAGGTGATGAGTTATTGCAATACTTAACTATCTTCTATGGGATAAAGAGTTTTCTAAGAAGTGTACTAGGCAGTCATTTAAAAAAGAGTATTGGAATTGTTTATACACTACTCTAATTCCAGATAGCAGCAAAATATGAGTTTAGTAGACCGTAGAAAGAGCCAGAGATCTCAAACAAGGTTATAAGAGCGTTCCAATGTAGAATGTTTCATGCATCTGTCATCTTCAGCATCCTACTGCATTGGAGATTATGCGTCAACAACAGCCTTTCCCTTATCAACTTTTCTGATGACAGGAATCCCAGTGCTAGTTTTGCCAACCTAACAGAGGTTTTATTGAGAAATTTTGTCAGTGAGAGAGTTTAGCATTACAAGAGAATTTGTTGGAGCTGTTAGCAAGATACCTCATGAACTTGCTTCTTGTTTTGAGTTGTACTGGTTTCGTGGAAGAGAGTTTCGCCTGGTTTAGGAGAGCATTTCCATACTGGTAAATCTGGATCTCCCTCTGGCCATTTCATATCCTCTGCCTGAACCTGCAAAGAGTTTGAGATCAGGGGTTTCAGCTGCTGACAAAAAAGGGGACGAATATAAAACTTGAAGAAGAGGAAGAACAATTTGATTTTACATGTCTGAGATCAACCCAGTTGCATGGGTCCTCATAATCCTTATTGCTGAAAGCACTCAACAAGTGGTGCGTTTCCTGTAGATTCAAAACTATATTTCTTAGAAGGGCTGAGATCTGACCTGATGAACAACACACAAGTAAACATGAAGTGACTTACCGTATTTGCGTCATACTTTGTGATGAGGAATTCAATGTACTCGTCTTCGTCAGGCATTTGTATATGGACCCGTCTTCCAACAAGAGACCCAGGAGAAACCTGGCCCCAGCTCGAGTCAGGTGAATCATCAGAAGTAGAACTCGGTTTTGCCTCTTCGTCTTGTATCTTTGCAGGAGCTAAAACCTTTCCATCTTTTATCTTTGCAGGAGCTAAAACCCTGTCTTGCTAAGCAATCAGAAAGACATAGAATTAAAGCCAGATTGAATTTTTTAGGAGTTGGAAAATGATGATTATCAAAACCTACAATTTTGGCATTGTCATCCTTGTTCAGTTTGATACGGATTATCAGAGGTTGGCCATCTACGCCAGTAATTTCCGGTTCTTCAGCGACAGTAAGTTTCTGCATTTCCTTCTCATCAGACGCCAATGAAACATTCCTGAGAAACAGACACAAACTTAGAGAAGCAAGGGGAGAAGATCACATCGTTGCAGTAGTAAAACCAATGATTAAGATACCTCAATTGCAGGACCATTGGATCAGCTTCGATTGCATTGTGATAAGTCTGGTGAGTCTTGTACTCAATCTTCAATTCTTTCAACAGTTCTTGCATGATCACGATCCTTGACTGAAGAAGAGAAGACATGAACTCAAGTTCCAAGAAGCGAATCAAATGCATATACAGAACAAGAACGATTAGATTACGCTGGATATTGCAGGAGATTCTGCTTTGAAGGCATGGAGAACATAATAGTAAGCCCTATCCTGGAGCATGCTGAGTTTCACTTTCTTGTCCAAGGGGCTGAACAGGATATCATCGTCACCTTTATAGCTCGGCACAGTCTCTGTGTTCTTGATCGGTATATCAGTTGATTCTTCTTCAACGGAATCAAGATCAGAAGAAAATCCATCACCGTTCATCACCGATCAGTCTGGTTCCATCAATGGGAGAGAAAACAGAGGAATCCGAAACTCTAGAACCCTGATTGCTGAAATCGCAAAACCCATGAGAAAGTGAAGAAGAGACTTACGAGAGGAAGAATTTGGGGCTTGATCTTTGTGGTCCGACATTGTTGAGAACATAGGAATCGGAGAGAAGCGTCTTGTTGAAGAAGTTTGAGAGAAACCCTAGAGATAGAAGGATCTTCAAAAACGTTGCATGGGTCGTCGATAAGAGAAGAAGTTACGAAAGTTTTTTTTATGTGCTTTTCGAGATTTTGAACGTAAAATAGTGAAACTATACTTCTTGTAGAAGAAGGTACTTCTTGATCACTTGACACGTCAGCAATTGAAGAGTGAGTCTGCGGTTAATTTCAACATCATTTACTCAATACTGTTTGGATTGGTGACTGGATTAGTTACGGATTAAAACTATAATCCAACGGTTGTGGATAATAGTAGTAGAGTTTCAAGAATTAATACTTGGCTAGTGAAAAATAGTCAGTGTCATTTTATTTTTTTTGGCATTAAAGTACTGTCCTTTATAACTGCGCTACTAACAAATTGTTTTAGTAAAAACTAAAATGTTTTTCTAAGTTAAATGACAATCATTTATAGATATAGCTCCGGCGATAAAGCACATAAAACTGGACCAATGAACCGGAACGAAAACTTTTCCGATTATAGATGAGATAAGCTAACAAGAAACAAAGGCAACCAATTTACAAAAACAAAAGTTTGAATTTTTTTACACTTTAACACTGACCCCTTTCTTCTCTAATTCCAGCAAACAACACCAAAAAAAAAAAGAGTCCTGTGTAATGTGATTGTACAAGTAACTAAAGATCTCAAAACAAAATGCAAAAGAGGGTCTTGGTCTTTCTCAGCTTTGTCCTGCATCAAAACCATGAGAGCTTCACTGGTTAAATTTCTGCCAAAACCATTAGAGTTTCACTGAAATTGTGTGTGTTGGGATTGGCAAAGTTACCTTGTCAATGTTTTCAGAAAAGGGCTCATTGACCTGTAGCTGCAGCAGATTGGTTGGGAGCAGCAAAGTTTGGCTTTTGTCCACCTTCCCACATGATATCGTTAGGCGAAATCTACAATAAGTTCGTTTGAGATCAAATGTTTCAGCATTCTGATATTAAAGACTTTGAAGATTTGATGAAATGGAGATGATAAGAGTTTGTGTATTACATCTCTGATATCTATCCATCTAAACGGGTCAATGCAATCAACCTCCATTGGGTTCGAGGTTTCGGTCAATAGGCTATGCATTTCCTGGAGAGATATATTGCAAAGTCTTAGAACGGCTTGAGTCTGATGGAACAAGGCATGAGATATAAGAAAGGGTTTAGTACCTTTTCCGCATCATATGCTTTGATGATGTATTCAGTGAACTTAGCTTTATCAGGAAGCCTTATACTGACCCATTTTCCAATAAGAGACTCTGGATTAACACTGCCCCAGCTTTTGACAGGTTTAGGAACAAAAAACGTACTCGGCGTTGCCTTAAAACAGAGAAAAAGGTAAACACAGTTAAAACTCTGCGGTAATTAAAGCCAAATCAGAGATGTCAAATTCTCTGCCTTACAGTGTTGGTCAATGGCGTCGCTGGTATCTGCGTTTCCTTCACACCAGAATGCTTCCTGAGAAGACAAAGATGATTTTTAAACAAGGAAGAGATCATATCTTCCAGCTTTGACAAGAGGATATACATACGTTTGTTTTAGAGTCAGAAGTTTCTTCTGAATCTGATCCGCAAAGGAGATATGAGTTTCGTTAGCAATCCCCCACTCGTTCATCAGTTTTCCTATGATCTCAGTCCTCTTCTGGAAAACAATTAAAGACATGACCACAAGCCTCAGAAACAGAGCGAATAATTTAGCAAAGAAGAAGAAAGATTTAACCAAGAGAAAGGTTATTGTTACGTTTGACATTGTGGAGTTTTCGAAAGCGAAAGTTTGGAGAAGATTGTAGAAAGCTTTTCTCTGGAGATTTTGGAGTTTCCTTTCATTGACCTCATCCTTGGGTAAACACGGCACATCTCCTTCGTCACTGCTATCGCTGCTGGAGTCAGACTCATATGCTATGTCAACGAGTGACTTTGCAGCCATTGCTCTCTTCTTTAATGGGAGACACTCTGGCTTTGCTGCATCACGATCGAGAAATAACAGAATCAAGATCACGAGAATCTCTGGCTTTATCAGCAGCTGTTGCCATCAATGGAAGAAAGAAAACGAAAAACAGAGGAATCCAAAAACCCAAGCTAATTATTTCATACTCGGAAACCCTAGTTACTGAAGATTGCTTTCGAAATGCTACAATGGGAGAATTCAATACAAAACAACTCATCGGAAGTTTTGTTCTGACGTACCGGCGGGAGGATTTGGCTCTTGATCTTTCTGGTCCGCCATTAGAGACTAGAGAGAGAATTTATAGAACAGAGGAACCCGGCCGGAGAGATGAAGTTTGTGGTTTAAAGAACTCAAACGATCTCTGGCTCAAGAATGTGTCGCAGAAGTGAGTTTATATGACTTGTGGAAGAAGTTAATGATTGTGTAACAATCCGTTTACTTAAATGAGTCACTATTTTTATTTTTATTTGGTGAAGAATGAGTCACTAATTTACGGAGTATTAATTAATTTGTTTTTCTTTTCAAGAAATAGGAGAACGAATTAAATGTGAATAGATAAATAATTCCAAGTTTACGTAGTGTGGTTTATATATCCAATCGATTCACCTTTGTTATTAACGATTTGATTTATAAAAAAATGTAGGCACAATTTTGCTAACTTTTTTTTCATTTATTTATATTTTAACTAAATATATGGATAATTTTTAATTGGATAATTTCCGGTATATAGCATAATATTAAAAAAGTGTGTTGACTACAGACCACCCAGAGGAACCTCGCCAATTTTCTTATTACAGGTGCGTATTATATCCGCATTATGTTCAAACATATAGAATTTACTTTGAATTTACATGCTACGTAAAGTTATAAACTGCAAAAGTCAACGAAACAATATCTAAGGCCGGTGTCGAAAATTGACTATAGACTATAGTAGTACTCTATTGAGACGGGCCTGCCTCATGCATATTTAGCAAAATAAATACTACAAAATTTTCATTAATTCGACAAAAGTTTCAACTAAACGCATAAAGTCTGCTACTTTATTAATGAATTTTAGGAGAAAATGTTGTTAAACTATTCTTCTTCTTTTTTTGGTAAAGGCCTTCTTAATTATGTTAAACTATGCATAGAACATTGGAAGAAACAAACATGGCGGAATAAGTGGTATTTTCTTAAAGGAAAAAAGAGTATTAATCAACGCTAAAACTATAACTCGAAAAATTCGTCTGATTTGATGTTCAGTGTGTATTTTCTCTACATTACTATTATTTCTCGAGTCTTTTTATATATTATTTATAGGTAAATATGCAATCATTTGGAGAAATGACTGTTGTTATTACAGGAGGATACCACAACATAGTCCCTATAAAGTCCAAAATTAGGTGAAAATTGGATCTGTTAGTAGTTGAGAAGGCACAGTAAATTGTGCTTTAGATCATTTTTCTCGAGATTTGTCCGATCCTTTTAGTCTCTTTTGGCTATTATGATCACGATGTTTTTCCTTATAATATCATAAATCCAAGATATTTACGAGATTGAAAGTTACACATTCCACTTACTAATACAAATATTGGTGTTATTTAGCGTTAATATCTTTGTGTCTACTGTCTACAGACTCTGGAAACTGCATGATACTATTTTATAAAAACGTATTTATAGTAATAAATTTCAATTCACTCGGTAATGTCACGTTTAATTATGTCATGTATTGTATTAACACTCGAAATTTCAATTAATAGAGGTAATTCCTCTTTTTGTTGTGATTCCTTAAACCTCGTTTAGTTAGTTTATTTAAACTTTCTCAAGATAATAAAAAAAATTAGGCAAGTTGGACGTAATATACCAAACACTAATCAAACTCACAACTTAAGAGATGTGCCCAATTAGATGGACAACAATAATTATTGTTTTCACAATATCAAATGTTTCACTAATAACCCAAAAGTTTCAACTTCTCGTACATTACCCCCCAAAACTTTCAAGATACACATGTCACGACCTCGTGGTACTGTATATTATCAAATCAAACTAGCTAAGATTTTACAACATGATTATCAATTAATCAGACAAGACCCAAAATCTATGTTTCACCTCTGATAATTCACAAACCCCTTTCTAACATTTCTTGAAATCTCCGGTAAGATTCAACTTTCTCGAGCAAGAACTTCTCGTGGCAATTAGCGATGAACATATCCGCCAAATGATCAATATCGTCATCACCACCATCAGCTACAACATCTCCGATCTCTTCCACATCATCGAACTTCTTGTGTTCAAGCCACTCGAGGTAGCCAGAAAGCTGAGAATCATCTTCTTCTTCACCATTGATGTAAGAAGAAGGGAAAGGAAACGGTTGAGGGACAGGAACAACATGAGAGGAACACCAGTTGTAATGCAATCTGAAAGATCCGAAGAAGATCTTGCGTTGGTTCTTTGAAGCCTTTGTTGGAAAAAGCATCATGAGTTTTCGTTTCTTGTTGTTGCTGTTGTGTTTTGAGATCTCTAGAAAGATTGATTTGGCTTTCGCAAGAGCTCTTAGGAAACGGTAGAGAGGGTGTGTGAGGAGGTTTTGGATTAGAGTTTTGAGTTTCATGGATGATGATGAAGAAGAAGAAGAAGAAGATGGTGATGATGATTTGAGCTGCATGACTTAAAGACTCAAGAGAGAGACTCTTTTCTCACACTTATTGTGTTTTCGTTTTCTCTGTTTGCATTAAAGTGATCAACACTCGCGGGACTTTATAAAGGATTTTCTTGACTTTTTAGCCACTCATTTCCTTGTTGTTTTCTTAACTAAACTTTTGGACTAGTGGGCGTTTTCGTAATTGGTTTTCTCCGAATATGATTGTCTTGTGTGTGACTGTGCATAGTCTTTATTGTTTTTTCAGCGAATGTGAATTTCCGTAGAATTTTCCACGAAGTTGAATGTATGACGAATTTCGTTGATATATTGTTAATCTTATGAAAGGCTATTTACAACGTTATTTCTATCAAGAAAATGTTGTCATAGACTTGTAAAAAATGCTTATAAGTAAAGGAAGAAGGTCTTGGATAAGATAGTTGTAGGTGTCTTTGAGTTAAGTTACCGATTAGGATAGACACACAAAATAGATTGTGAACCACAATTAGTTTTCTATTTTTCAATTAGCATATTATATTGATACACACACACAACGTTATCTATTTATAGATACAACATATATTGTTCTGTCTTCTTTGAATATATGATAGAAATACTCATATATATATATATAATTTGTGATTGACATATGTTCACAAAACTTAATTATATGACTATCTCTCGTGGTAGCTAGATAGAAGGTCATTTACTTTTCACTCATGAAACTTTTATCCATGATTCCATAGTACAAATTAATTGGAAGCCAACTTTATTAAAGAAAACAACAAATATGATACCTCTTGATTTTGAGTAAGTTTTGGTTTTTTGCCAGAAAAGTGAAACGATTATGTGTATATGTGTGGCGTAACACAAGAAGTAGAGTGAGCCACAAACGGGTTTGGCTGAGGACTGAATTTTTCAACTCCCAATTAGGTATCGGGAAGAGTTCAAACTAATTAAAACATTGCGTAAGGTTAAAGAAACCAAACACTTCCTATGTTTTATTTGTCGTTATATTAATATTATTAACTATTTTGTAATCTCAGATTCGCTACTTCATGTTTCACTTCTGTTTAATTTAAGTTAGTTTACTATAAACGCAGACAACCTTCTGAGAGTCTATATATATACTATTTTATAGACGTAATTACAGTAGTTAAATCAATAAATCAAGGTGTTTGGTGATTTAAATAAGACCAAAACTCTACCCTACAACTTCTCCTAAATCCTTATTTATACACTTATCTTAATTTCAACCAAATTCCCACATTTCCCAAACTTAGATCGGATCAACAACATTGATTTATATAATATAATAAAATATCCAACACTTTTGTTTTCACCAAAATTTCCTCTTTTATTTCTGACTGATCAACACATAAACAAAATTTGGGATTCTCGAGTTTAGTCTTCATGACTGAAACTTATAAATTCGGCATCATTCAAATTGTGCTGCTAGTTACATACTTAGAGTGATATATCCATCAATATACCTTTATAAATACATATATTGATAACTATTATATTTACATAAAAATATATATTTAACGTCAATACAATAATACCGCAATCAAGTGGTTGAATAACTTCGATTTTTTATGTACACCACCTGCGTACAAAAATAAAAAATGTAAAATGTAAAAGCTAAAAGTTTTGGAGGCAGATGCCAAAATATGGCCTTACTTAAAGATGTTGTTTCGTGTATCAGCCAGAAAAATATAAATGATTTATGATTTCACAATACTAATGGTTATAATAATGAGAAAGTAAATTATTGATGTTTATTTTGTTGGCTGGTGTTCATTTGGATCTACGAAGGGATTAAAATTTAGGCAATCGGATCAATGCAAATTAGGCCAAAGGTCCTTGTCGTCATGGAATCTTGGACCAGTTGCAGGAATTTCTAGGGGTTCTTGAAGCCAAACAAATCCCAATAAGCACATGTCTTCAACACACACACACACACTCATACGTTAATTACGTATGTATGGGAGTATAAAATTACACTCACAATATTAGTCTCTAAAGAAAGAAAGACGTATAGAACTTAATATCGGTAATACGCGTAACGCGTTCATCCAAATTTAATCAAATATTCTAACAGTTTTTGTTTGTAAAGTTGAAATGTTTTATCCATTTATGAAGACAACTCTATAACAATAAGAAGAAAGAAAGATATGGTTATACATGAAAAACTATATAAAAAATATAAAATATAGCATTATTTGTTTGTGGACAAAAAAATAATTTATTCGTCTGGTATAGTCATTTTTTAAATAGCCGCGAACGGCGCTTAAGGCTTAAGCTTCGCTGAAAACCCTCAAAGACCGAGGATTATATAAAACAAAACTAATTGCTAACTTAATAATAATAATAAATCCAGTGTGGCTCTGGTCTAAAGATAACAGTATACTCCTTTTTAAGATATTAGACAGATGATTAAATATTTTTCGAGATTTGGAAAATAAAAATTAGAGAAGAAATCAAAGTGGCTGATTTCCAGTTGATCGGCCACCTGAATATCTGGAGCTCTTGTCTTTCTCGGATTTCATCTTACACGAAGACACAGACCAAAATACACATGCAGTGCACATCTGCTGTATTAAATTTTATATACCCATGTCAAATTTGACTTATATTGTTTTCTGATAAATATGTTGTGAAAACTAAAACTAAAACAACAAAACTATAACTAAAACATCTCCTCTTTATCTATTTATACATGTAGCAATGCAATAAAGATTTTGAAGTTTAGTCTTTGTGCGTAATCAAACTTTATTAAGAGTTTCTGACGCATAATGAGATAGAAATAACAATTTTGATTTAAATCACCGTAACTCTTAGAACCCTTCCTATCGATTACAAAAAGTATATTGTATTGACTTATCTTTATCAACTGGTCAAGGTAGTACTTAGTAGATTAGGGTACCTAGGATTGTTGTTTGGTATATGTTTTAACAATAATGCATACTGAAAGACATTTAATTGGCATCACATACATCAATTTGACCAATATAAGTAACTTTTATGCAAATTTCCGCGTTACATTACGATTTTCATTTTGGACTTGTGGAAAAAAGCTCTAATTATTTTCTAAGAAACTTACTATCATTCTTTGTAATTAGATACCAAATTAGTTTCTATTGACGAACTGAACTCTTTGACTTTAAAGGTTCACCAAATTAGAGCATTGAAAATTATTTTCAATACAAATTTGGCCATGACATGAAACCTGCCTATGTTTTGTGTTAATGTTGTTAACCTAAACTTTATGTGTACATGTGATAGTTCGAATTTCTAGATATTTTAAAAGTAAGAGTCTTATTCGACTTTAAGATAATATGATCTCAATTCCGTATATGCGTATATATTCAATGAATCTTGTAGATCCATGCATGAATGAACTAACCTTAACTTACTTCAATTTAGCTACATCATTTCAATTTTCATAAGTTTGTAAAGTAAAATGTACAAATATCATACATAAAGTAGGAAGAAATAGAGGAAGGAGGAAAGAAGAGAGTGGAGAAGAAGGCAAGGTAAGAAAGAGGTGTCTCCAAAGTGCATCAGCAACGCGTGCGGAGGATCCATAGATGACACGGACGATAAAAGAGTTGGTATCAATCTTTTAACCACTACTTGCAACTACTCCTCTTTTCTTCTATCATTCATTTTTACCTTTTGTTAACCAGCTGGTTCCATGTTTACATCACATATACGTGCGAAAGTAAACATATGATTAATGCATAATTCTTAACGGTGGCATATGATCAGTATCCATCTCAATCCTTTCTAAGATTTTGGATACCAAAACTTTCAAATTTGAGTATATGTTTAATACAAAAGTATCATACATGTTTTGGTTAGGGAATATTTTTCTTGATGTTTAAGCTTATATGTTCATCTCTAATTCTTATTTGTAAGAATATTTTTATGGGACCGAGTAATCAATTCAGCATAGGTTAAGTATTATTTTGTGAATGTTAATATACAATTACTTAAGTAGAAATCCAATCGTGGAGTGGCCATTTTTCAAGAATAAAAACATATAATAGGAATCTAAAATTGCGACATTCAATAGAAATGGATGGTAGTACGTTATACCCATACACTCAAAGTTATATACACGCGAAATAGTTGATAGCAATTTTTTTTTTGTTTTTGATAACTAAGAGAAGCAAATTGATAGAAGAGTTTGTAAAGTCATAGAAGAAATTAAATAAAAGTGATCATCATATAATCATTTGAAAATCTTTCACTACATCATATCACTTGCAAATTTCAATCATTTACGCTCATCATCATCAATTGTATCCACCTTCTCTGACTCGATCCAAGCCATCATTACATATTTGCATTAACATCAATATATTTTGTAGATTTGGACCAGTTTAAAATGACATATCTCTTTATGCTGATCTCTCTTTTTTGAAGACTCGAAACACATAAGTATGAAATTAAACATCTATGATTTTGCTTTAAATTTTTCAGCCGTATCATCGTCTATTTTCCCATTATAACTCAAAATTACAACAAACATAACCAAAATTTTTGATTTCAAAACAAAATCTCATAGCTTATCATGCTCAAAACAGATTTGATCATTTGTTAAAATTCACTCCTTCAGGCTCTTTCTCTTCTTGGACGATTTGGATTTAGAGGAAGAAGAGGAACGCTTATCACTGCTTCTCTTTTTGGTGGATTTGTCAAACCCGTTCTCATTCTCTGATTTGGTAGACTTAACACTGATAATACCACTTGAAGAGATCTTTGAATGTTGCAGAGCCTCTGCTTCTTTATCCCCAATTACATATTGTTGAAGCTCAGAATCCATTAATCCTTCAATCTTCTCCTTCTTCATTTGTTCCTTTAAAGACGAAAGAAGTACAATTTCATACAATGTTATAACCGAAGTAACACATATAACATTTTTCACGGCACAGGGTGGTAGGAGAAATTACCTCGACTTGTTTTGCTCCTTCCCTGATATCATCGTCGACTGATACATTGTGAGCGGTAAGCTCTCTCTGCAACCATGAGCAGCAATTTAGCCTTTTACAAGTATTCAACTCTAGAAGCAAAACAGATGACACTGTTCAATTGCAAACACAAAACTATAAACAGCTTGAGCGACTTTTAGTTATTCTTATTCTCTCAGGAATGCTCAAGACTTTGAACTAAAAGTTTTCTGCACACTATCCAAACTTTGTTCTTGGTTTCGTAAATGTAAACTATTATGACCAATTACAAAGTAATGAATAACATGAAGTTACCTCTTTCAAACGAGGGAGAGCTGATTTGATTTCCTTTCCCGCAACTCCATTGAGATATTTGTATAACTCCCTTGCGACCTTCAGGAGAAGAGAATGTATTTGTCCCCTCTCCAACTGCATTTGTCTCTGAAACATTCAAATGTGTTTGCATGTTTATTAAATATGGATTTGTTGAAACATAATGAACCAGCTGGCTGCAATCTTCAAAATTAGAGTAAAACATGTTACCTCGATGCTGGAGAAATCCGTCTCCTGCAACCCCAAGCATAGCAATATAGATGCTTGAACATATGACAGTGATACGGGGAGCTTCTCTTCAAAATACTGATGTGCCAGCGTTTTGCAGATGTCATAAACCTTTCAACGATAAGACAATGAAACAGGTTACAAACTGAAGGAGAACTGAAAGCAGTTTACAACAAAGGCATATGTTTTTACTTCTGCACCATTTCAACGTCCAATTTTGGTTCCAAGAGAATCATTACCAAAAATGTCAATTTAGTTCACAGACATTTTCAAAAGTAAACCATTCTTAAAAGAAAGAAGAAATCTAACCAGATTGAAGTCAGTCAGATTTTCAGTATATGCTCTGAGCCTCTCCATATCATACGGAGATAATATGCCGTTGAGTGTCTTCAAAAATCCACCTGATGAACTCCCTGAAGAATCAACCTCGGCGAAGTTGATCTTGGGGTTTAAGACACTGGACAAAGAATAATATGACACGAATAAATAATTATACGAAATCGATGTTATCAAAAAGTAAAGACAGAAAAATGTTATTGCTTACCTCATTGCAAGTTTATAGTCCATCTTCTTGAATTTGTCACTCAACAGCTTAGAGAACCTTATCTTGAAATCTGAACAAAAATTATGAGATACTTGGAAGATAGTGAAAGTTCAGTTCTTGATCAAGGAATCAACAAACCTTTATAGAAGGGAGTAAAGAATCCCAACTCATCGGACTCGTTGACTTCTAGTTCATCATTCTTTAAGGGTTTTAAAAGCATACATGTGTGCTCACCAGTCACAGCACTCTGATCGAAACACAGATAATAAGTGTTACAAACAACTATTAAAAAAGAAATTTGTATAAGCGAGGATGGAAATATTCTCAACTGGGATTTGGCTAACGTAGAATGGCGCAAAATTGTGTTTTCTCCAAAATCTGAAGAGGTCCAAAGTAAGCCCAAAGGAAACACCAATGTAGTGGAGCTTCTCAGGTCGTCGATCATGGAGTGGAACCAATAGAGGTGGAAGATTTGTACGAGGCTTTACTTGCTCCTCGAGCATGGAGACCTGTCAAAAATGGATTCAGATAAGAATGGAAACAGAGAAATAACTATTATAGTAAACTTAAAAAAGAAGCAGATTCTGCACTAAGTAACAACCAAAGCCCACATAAATAGATATATAGGAAAAACCAGAAACCTTCTCAGCAGCCTCAGTCACTTTAATGGGTGCATGCTCCACATCAACTTTATCTTCAGCTTCTGAGATTGGAGCTATCTGACCCTCAAAATATCTGCAAATATCAATCAGTATTAGTAAGAGAATGACCACACCTAATTAAGAGTACAAAGTCCAAAATTTCAAGAACAACATATAACATTGCTATAGGTAATGCATGAGATAACATCATTACAAACTTGTATGCACATTCCATGAATTTACCTGGTCAAGAGTTCAACTGCAGCAGAACCATATCCCATCTACAAAGAGGGTAATCAGAAGCTTGTTAATCGCACACAGAACCTAACTGGACAATTAAAAATATGAGCAGAACTAAATAAATACCTTCATGGCGTTAGGGTGGACTGCTATGCGAACTATCCGAGCACCAGAGAAACCTGGAAATTCAGTGTCCCGGAATTGTTCACAGAATTTCCATGGAATTTGGTCTCCGTATGGTGAATGGCCATCCCTTAAACTTTGAAGGGCAGAGTTCTCAGATATCTTTCCTTCGAGACAGACCTGAATATAACAGCTACAATGATGCTTAAAATCACACATATAAATAAGGACACAAGCTAGAGAAACTATGATTTTCGACAAAAACTGGAAAAAAGCAGTTATAACAGACTGATAGCTGATACTTTAATCTTTATTAGTCCATTTGATGAAGACTGATGAATCGCTGTTCTAGGTCAATGTGAGCACAGGATAAGCAAAAATATACCTGGATAACACAGAGTATATCAGGAATCTTGTTTTGGGACTCATCAACAGGACCTGCGTTTAAAAGCAGTTAGGAATAGTTCTGAAAATTAAATTAGGTGTGGGAAAAGGACAAGCAGCATACCAAGTAACACAAACAAATGATGAGCAGGAGCATCAGCCAGCAGTTGAAGATCATTAGGAGAATTCTTGTAGTGAGACGAGACACATAGCGCCATCATTCTCTGTAGGATGCACTTATATCAGTCTATTGTCAAAATAATGTACGGATCTCAATCAACTACATTTACCTGTAGAAACAATTCACTATCTTTGTGATAAGAAAAGAGTGTGTCTCGGTTGACATAATAGAGATCACACTGACTTGGCGAAGGATGGCTACACAAAAAGAAGAAAGAAAAGACAAATCAAATAAAAAACATTTCTAGACAATCAGTAACACTAGAAAGGATAGTAGACACTATAAAATTTTAGTTAAAAATTCATACCACGCAGGATTAGGCAGACAAGTAGCAACATCAAGGCAAAGTAGGCCATTAAGCCAGGATTCTATTGGATCTCCAGAACCGTATCTAATAGACTCAGTAAGTTCTATCTTCTTGAAAAGACAACCTGTCCGAAGAAACTTGAGAGAATCAGGGGAATGAATCACATTAACTAGAACTGCCACAAAATGCAGGTCCTGCGAATATAATTAGCGTTGCTACATATGAAGAATTCATCAGACACTAGTAAAGCGGGCTACTTTGCATGGAATTTAGATTAATCTTTGTAAGCCTCTTTAAGGGAAAAAATGAAAACGAAGCTCTAAACAATAAATAGGGGTATCTGAGCGATGATTCTAAGAAAAACGAGTCTATCCTCTGAAGGATGATAGAGCGGTCTCTAAAAAATGTCCCTAATCATTTTCATAGCCAAGAATGAAAGCAAGGTGCAGCAGTTACATACCAGAGCCTTCAAGACCAGTAGCAGGAGCCCGACTTTGCTCATCTAATTGTTGGAGGAGTTTCAGGGACAAAGATCTCCCAGTGCCTTCATAGCTTTAAACATAAAAACAAAAAAATGGGTAACATACAGTAGCATGATTATCCCTGAATTAAAACCAGAACATGCATATGACTTTTTAATAGCATCAGATCCAGTTTCACATACCCACTGACAGTTGAGGATAGGAAAACTAGATAAGGACCAAGCAAAGACTTCACAACTGGTAAAGGAATAGCTGCTGCTTCATCAATAACCAACAGCTCTACTTGTGAAAGCTTCTCATGTTCGTGTGGTTGTATATACTGCATAAAAAATATCAAGAGCATGGAACACGTCGGAAAGGGACTCAAATCACAGCTTGAAGATCATGAATTAATTGAGGGATTAACAAACCTGGATAGTTTGTCTATGCTGCTTGAAGATATTTATCCGTACAACAGCTTTTTTGAAGTCAGGATTTGCACTTTTCACAACATCATAATCAAGGTGCTCCTATAAAAATAATAATGGAACGTAATTTAGAACCATATATGACCACATCGCAAAATGGTTTAATGATTTCTTCTATCCTTGAGATAGTGTAGGTCTATTCAATAATTATCTCAATAACTATGCATATGTCTCTCACCTTGCAGGTTCTTCTCAATGAAATAGAACAAATACAATATAAAAATAATCTGTAGGAAAAGAACTTTGCATTACCTTATATTCAAGTGCATCAAAGCCTTTGCAAACAAACTCAAAGAATGTCTTCAAGTTATCCGGGCTTGGTGCAGTTATGTAAATATTTGAGTACCTAAGAGCAAGTAAATCACACATCAATAATTCTCACAAACATCCAGAAAAATTAATACTGATGAGTAGAAGAACATATAGTAAAATTAATTCAAGAAATCTACCCAGCAGCAACAGCCCCGGCAACAGCTAAACCAAGTGCAGCAGATTTTCCACGTCCTCGACTTGCAATCAAAGCAACTATGCTGCGGAGAGCCTTATCCAAAATTGCATCGAAAAATGTTACTACAGCTTTACCCTACAAAATGAAAACGCAGAATCTCCTACAATTTAATATCAACCATGCAACAAGAAAGAACATTAGCAAGACATAAAATTGATAGCTTTGAACCTGATCCAATGTACAACATTTCTTGATTAACGGACCAACAGGAAAATCATCACTTAGGTCTTCTTTCAAACTCTTCAGATCCCGCTCTGCCTCAGAGAGCCCCTCGGAATCCTTTAGTAGCACATAACATTGTAAAGTTATCAATTCTACCTGGAACTTTGGATAACATTCTCTCAATTTGCTACAAGAATTACCTTTTCTGTTGGAACTTGAGTAATAGATCTGATATGCGAGGAAAGCGGCAAAATATTCAACTCATCATCCATGACAACACATGCTTTGCAAGATGCAAGTGAAAGCAGAAAACGTTCATTGAAACGGCCGGCAGCCTCAGAATGCGATTCAGTTCGGAATCTGTCATGGACATCCTAATAAAAAAAAGTCATGTCACATTACTTAGATAATGCTTTTCTCCCACTTACTCAAAAAATAAGAAATTAAACTGTGGTTCATACCATAACCATAGTGCATAGACTAGTAAGCGATGTAAGTGATCGCAATATCAATACAACCAAACCACCACCTTCCACAGTCTCTATTGTTCTTGCTAGTAGATTTGGAGTTAAAGCTTCAAAATCCTGAATTTATCAAGAAGAAATAGTAACAATTACTCACAAAACGAAACAGGGACATAAGGCAGTCATCCTAAATGAATATAAATAAGAAGAAAAGTACCTGTAAGATGCACATGCCAAAAGTATTTCCAAGAATTCGTTCAGAATCTTTGTACAAGCAATGAGTGACTCTTCCAACATCAAGCAAACGCGAGAAAGCGTCAAGTTTCTCTGGATCTAACTGTCCTCTCTCCCTCAATCTCTTCAGCTGCTTCGAACGCTTTTGCTTATGACTGCAAACAAACGATACAGACTCTCACCATTACTGAAAAAAGCTATCTTCTTTATTCAAAGGACAATCAGAAATTTCACATTCCATTCTACACTTGTGCCCAGCTAAATTCTCAATATATATATCACAAGCATAAAATGAGCTAAAAGAGAATCATCTAAAGCCTTGAGAATTTGGGATTAAGAACAGAACCTGCTAATGTCAAGTTTATCCTTGTAGCACCACAACACACTCGGATTACATTTAATAACTGCCTTTGACAACATATGATGGAGGTTCACTATCTGTTAGAGAAAAAAAAAAGGTTGAAGATTTAGTATCCAACAAAACATTCTCTCAGGGAGATAAGTGTCCAAGTAGAAAACTTTCGAGAACCTGGTCACGAGACTTGTCACCAATGATTACAAACATGGAACGGTGTCTCAATTTGACACCGTTTTCAATCAGAGTCCTGATACGTTCATCAACCTTCTTCCTCATTCTCGCAAAACTAGCTCTTCTTCTTCCTCCTACTTAATCTTCTTAACACAGACAAAAAAAAACCCAAATTCAATAACAAAATATGGGTTCTGCTTTCGAGTGTTGGTAAAAAACGCAACTGACGAAGAAATCAATTTCCGTTTGGAACTGAATTTTAAGAACAACACCAAAATAAAAAAAAATAACAAGGACCACCGGAACAGAACTTAGGGTTTCTAAATTGTTGAGTAGGGTTTAGGACCGAAGAAATTATGATTTTTCTGCTTTGACCTTTTTGTCCTTCTTACTCAATGAATGAATCATTCATAACCGAGTACTAGACCGAAATGGTTTAATGCCACTATTCATATAAAATCGGGTTCAATAAAGTGAACTCTAATGGGCATAAGCATAAAAGGCCCAGTAAAAGAAGAAGCCCGGGAAGAATCATATGTGTCTCTCTCTTTTAGTTTTTTTTGTAGTTGTTAGTGGTGAGTCTGGTGACAAAATCCTTTGTTGAATGTTTTTGAAAACAATTTTGAAGCGATGTAACTTCAATTTATATAGCTGATGAAGCTGAATTACAAAATGTGATGATTTTGACATATAGAATATTATTAGTATATAGATAGAGAGAATAGAGAGATAACAAATAAAGTGAACTCTAATGGGCCAAAGCCCAAACGTTAAAGGAAAAGAAGAAGCCCGTGGAAAGTGTTTTGAAATGTTTGGATGAAACGCGGCTATTAGCTGTCGTCTCTTATCCAACCGAACCCAACGAGTTCGAAAACGAGTAGAATGTGAAAGCACGCGCCAAAAAGGGGGCGCGTGGGTGAAATCCGTATCCATCTTCAACGGGCTTAAGATCCATTTTAGTCAGTCTCAGTGATGGTAGTGAGAAGAAAAAGCGTCATTCTTACGTTTTTCTTTTAAGTTTCACTCAGAGACAGAAGCTAGAACAAAGAAAAGAGAAGCCTTTTGAAAGCAATCAACTTTAATCTTTTTCAACCAACACTAGTACTCTAGCTGTTGCTCTTTCTCTTCGTTTTCTTCCTTCCTTCTTCTCTTAGATCTCTTTCTTTTAACTTGAGTCTTATCCTTTGGATTTTTATTCGATTTGATTCCTCCGTTTGGTTTGGTCAGTTTTCTTTAGACTCTTAGTCTTTCCTCTGATCTGGGTTTTAGCTGTAGAAACTCGTGAGTTAGATCGATTGAGAACCCAACTATAAATTAGTAAAAAGAGAAACCCTTTATAGGTTTTTTGGGGTTTTTGTCTCAGTCTGACCAATGGGTTCACAGGTGAGTCTCTGTCTCTCTGTTTTGAAGAGATTGTAAGGAAACTAGGGCTTGTTTTCTTGTTTAGACTGTTCATGCAATTAGTTTTCGTGGAAGATAATTGATTGAACTTGCTTGTAGCTTAGTTCTTGGTTTCTATTGAGCTCTAAAGGATAGGTTTTTAAGAGATGAAATTGTTTAATGTCTCGTGACTCAAGTGTTGCTTATATATGTTTCCTTTGTTCAGATCTTTTTGGAAAGAATTTGTATTTGGATGTTGTTAAATAACTTGTTCAATGCACTGCTTCTAATGCATGAAAAAAATGGAATCTTGCTTTCGTGTTTATGATTGCGCTTGTGTTGATTCTTCAATGAATAGTTCCTCCTCTATGGAGTGTCTGCCAGTTTGAATGATCCTCTACTTTTGTGCATATCGAAAAAAATGACATTGCTTTTCACACTTTTTAGTCTGCATTCTTCAACAAATTTCTATAGTGTTTGAGTTTAGTTCGCCTTCATTGTGTTGTTGTGAGGTATGAGTTACTACTGGTAATTAAAAAGCAACCTTTTCAACTTGCAGGTTTCTTGTCTAGTTGCTTGAGGTTTTTGGTTTTTGGTTTGAATAGAGTTATGAGAAGAGGTAGAGGAAAAGGCAAGAGGCAGAATGCTACTGCTAGAGAAGATCGAGGGAGCGGCGAGGAAGAAAAGATTCCAGCTTTTAGGAAAAGAGGGAGGCCACAGAAGCCGGTGAAAGATGAAGAAGAAGAAGAAGAAGAGCTAGTGAAGAAGACAGATGAGGAAGAAGACAAGGATGATGATACAAATGGTTCAGTAACAAGTAAAGAAAATGTGACAGAGAATGGGAGGAAGAGGAAGAAACCAGTGGAGTCTAAAGAGAGCAACATAACTGAAGAAGAGAATGGGGTAGGGTCAAAATCAAGCACAGAAGATTCTATGAAATCATCGTCGTCTATTGGGTTTAGGCAGAATGGGAGCAGAAGGAAGAACAAACCAAGACGAGCTGCTGAAGCTGTTGTTGAATGTAATGGGGTTTGAAAAGAGGTTCTTAACGCTTTTGAAACCGCCTTTTTGGTATTTTTTTTGTTGTTTTTGTTAGATACTTTTGCTGTTATAAACCCGAGTTTGATGCGGGTGCGTTCTGGTTTCATTACATGGAATCAAAACTTCGATTTTTCGGATATTGCTCTTCCCTCCTAGTTTCCATGGCGTTCTGAAACTCACTCTTTCTTTTGAACAAAGTGGAGCCTAAAAATGCTCTTTGACGGCTATGCAAAAATGAAACAGTCATAAGTTGTGAAAAGCGAAAAAGAAAAGGTTCATTGTAGGAAGAAATATCAAGAAGATTTGTGATAGTCAAGCCAGATTAGTGGGGGGGGGGGGCTTTAGGCCTTTTTTCAGGTT
>Ga0041059_1000991_pt1 | contig 22479 bp, 24 predicted proteins | sample AraColnosormetaG_FD_56232 | JGI IMG/M metagenome (GOLD analysis project Ga0041059, IMG submission 56232) | Arabidopsis roots microbial communities from North Carolina, USA - Col MF nosort | ecosystem: Host-associated > Plants > Roots > Unclassified | place: USA: North Carolina | collected... | reverse complement strand
TCATAGTAGAGAACATATAATAAAATAAAGTTTTGTTTAAAAAAAAATAGATTTTAAGAATATAGACTCAAATAAATGCGTCAATAAATGTCAAGAAGTGGCAAAAATGTAGGTAACTTACAAATTTTAAATCACTAACAGAAATCTCAAAAAAATAAAAACAATAAACAAACAAAATCCGTTCTAAAACTTTCTTCTTCTTCTCTCTTTCCCTTCGTATCTTCTTCTTCTTCTTCAACCTCTCGATCTCACTGATTTTTCTCTTCAACAACTCGATCTTCCCTTCCTATTTTTCAATTGGGGTCTTGCAAACGAATATCTGCTTTGAAATTGAACGAAATTATTTAGTTTTGGTGGTTTTTCTTCGACTTCACCAATCTGTTGAACTCAAGGAGAATATATGAGATAACATCAGTCTTCATTTCTGTGAGTTTCTATAATGGATCAGCTCGTTAACTTCATCATTCGACCTCCAAGGTTAATCCTTCTCTTTCCAAAATTAAGAATTTGGGTTTTTTTGTGTTTCCAAAATTCTCAATCGTTATGTGTTTGTTAGATTCAATCGTTTTAAAAATTGGGTTTTTATCGTTGATGACTAGAATTTTGTTGTTTATGTAAGCCAGAGAATTTTGTGGACCGCTTGCAAATTTGTCTTCTTCCTAATTTCATAATTATTCTCTGTACTTGACTTGAGTTTCTGATTAGAAGAAGAATTATCAATTCTTCTCTTTTTGGCCACCCATGTGATCTCTCTGTGTCGTTACTGAAACTTACTATTCAGATTCGACTGGGAGGGTCCTAATTCTGAATCTTCATCTTTTGGTTTTGATATGACTCTGTAAGACTTAAGATTGGGAAGTTACTAGGTTTGAAGATAAACTAGAAATGTATCTACGTGATTATATATATCCATCAGAAGATGATTGTTAATCTCAGATTTGACTTGCTTGTGTGCTGCAGAGCTGAGTATGACCCGGAACATGATCTCTTGGAAAAGAAGTTTATGATGAAAGGTAGATGGTATCAGAGAAAAGATTTAGAGGTAAATGCCTTGTCTCTTCTGAATTCTTCTGTATCTACGATAGTAATAAATGGGGGTTGTAACAATAGAGGTCCTACCGTTTTTTGTTCTTGTAAAGTCGATGTATTTATTGAAGTAAGATGAGAGTATATAGTTTTTGAAACTTGTGATGGTAATAATAAGCATACGAAAGTAATAGAAAACTTGGTTAGTAAGTGAAAACTGTTTTCATTAGCCATTTTGTTTTCTTCCTGGCTTGAGTGTTATTTCGGTGTGTTGTTGGCAGGTTAAAAACAGTAGGGGAGATGTTCTCCAGTGTAGTCATTATATGCCAGTTGAACGCCCTGAAGGAAAGCCTTTACCCTGTGTAATATACTGCCACGGAAACAGGTACTGGAACGTTTGTTAAAGATTTTTTGAGCTAGTTAATACCTATTAATTATCAGGAATATGATTGAGTTGTACTACTCATGGGCCTTTGGTTTACTTTTGGCCCTCTTGATTCTTCGCATTGCTTAATGGCCCTGCAATTTTATCTTATAGTGGATGTAGAGCGGATGGTAGTGAAGCCGCAATTGTGTTGCTGCCTTCGAACATCACAGTTTTTACCCTTGACTTTTCGGGATCGGGTCTCTCAGGCGGGGAACATGTCACCTTAGGCTGGAACGAAGTATGTGCTCCTTTAATCATTCTTGTTTATCTCTTCTACTCTTCAAAATATATTGTTACTTTGTAAACATGTTTGTTCAAATTTATTCCATTTTTATTTATTTAAAACCCGTGTAAACCAATATGATTGTGCTATTGTCTATAGAAGTACCCTATTGTCATCTTGATGAAGACATATTTCATTTGATTTGAAGGCTATAGAAACTCTAGTTCATGTTTAGACTGACAAGTGGAGAAATCATGGAATTCATGTTGGGTTTTAGTATTGGTCTTTGACCATGTTAACTGTGTATTATTCTTCACCCATAAAGTCACTGTTTACATAATTCTGAGTTATTGAGTGGTTTTTCTTCTTACTAATGTTAAACCTGATGTGAGTGCTTGCAGAAGGATGATCTGAAGGCTGTGGTTGAGTTTTTGCGGCAGGATGGAAACATATCCTTGATTGGGCTATGGGGGCGGTCAATGGGTGCTGTTACTAGGTTTGGCCCAGTCTATAATTTGTTAATTTACTAAGAGCTTATCGTTTTTCTGCTTTGCATGAAGTTTCAGTTGATGGTATGAGACTGTCACTGTGTCAATGGAACTTAATTATACCGGAAGTTTACATTTGTTGTGAAGCTTCATTAGTTTTAGAGGGTAGAATAGGTGCTGTGATAGTTTCTGGTGATTAGTCATAGCTATCACATGTCACAAGGGAAGAATTATAAGAGACTAATGTTTGAGATAAGCAATTTATCATGGCAATCACTTGTACTGCCTTAAACTATGATAGCTTTGTGTTGAATCGTCCTTTTTTTTGTTACAGCTTGATGTATGGAGTCGAGGATCCTTCGATTGCAGGAATGATTCTAGACAGCCCCTTCTCCGATTTAGTTGATCTGATGATGGAACTTGTTGATACATATAAGTTTCGTCTGCCAAAGTTTACTGTAAGTAAATGTATATTTTGGTGGGAGTTGTTCTTTATACTGCAAGGCTTCCACATGTATTCAGCTCTCTCTACTGTATATTCAGGTAAAATTTGCTATACAGTTTATGCGGAGAGCTATTCAGAAAAAAGCAAAGTTTGATATAATGGAATTGAACACCATTAAGGTCGGTCCTCTACCTGTTTGTCCTTTTTATCTACTTGAGTGCATAAATGGTCTAATATATACAAACAGCATCATCATTGCTTTTCATAATCATCCTGCTAGTTGGTAAAGTATTTAACAGTTTAATTGTTTATCTTCCATGATTCAGGTGGCAAAGGCTAGTTTTGTTCCGGTTTTATTTGGACATGCCTTAGATGATGACTTTATCCGCCCTCATCATTCAGATCGTATATATGAAGCTTACGTAGTAAGTTTCCAATTCTTGATAGCCATCCTTCTTCTTACACATGTTCATCTTCGGCTAGCTTCAGTATAAACACCTGGCTTATGTTTATGATGGTAGGGTGACAAAAATATCATCAAATTTCCGGGAGACCACAACTCCCCAAGGCCTCCATTCTATTTTGATTCGATCAATATCTTTTTCCATAACGTTCTTCAACCCCCAGAGGTGGTGGGGCCGACATTTTATGACCCATTGGATGATTACTTTGCAAATGTAATGCGACTGTGGCACATCTGAACGTTTAGATTTTTGTTTCTGCCTAAGAAACGTCAATAACGATGTCTATTTTATGTTCAGGGCAGTTGGGGAACTATGAATGACACAAATATTCCACAATCCTCTGTACAGAAAAGTGAGTAATACTTGTTTTTCTCTTAAGCTTCTGGTAGGTTTTATTTGAGCTTAAAGGCGACATGTTCTGTCAATATTCAGGTTTAGCCGCAGGTAGCATCTCTGAGGCAATTAATGAAGTCCGCAAGAAACGACCCATGAGTCGCACAGATGTAAGTAGTTCTCCACTAATCTGGGTCTTTTTAATACTTATGCATAGCTTTGGATGTTTTGTTTACCATTATTAGTCTGATACCCTAGCAATGGTTCAAGCAATCAAATGCTTCCGACTCTTCCAAGATTCATAATGCCTGTAGTGCAAAACTTTAGGACGCCATATTTGTCTGTTTGTAGAGCCTTACAGAAAGAGTATAAAGCTTGCTAAACTTGTTACCTCTAAAATATACTTGAAGGTTCTGGTTTGTAATCTTGAGCTTTCTCCATCGCATTTTATATGCCTTTTATTACTTTCTTCAGGTTCCTTCAAATGTCACACTCACATCTAACGGTTCTCCATCAGAAACTAAGGTATAAGATCAGTTTCTCTTCCTTTCCTTATTTCCTTTCTTTGTTGTGTTTATGATTGGTTACCATGTCAAGTGTATGGTTGTTTGATCATATAGTGGTTCATTCGATCAATGATGGTTGAGACACAAGTGCCATGGTGATCAGCTTATAATCGTGTAAATATAAATGAATGACATAAAAGAGAAGAAAGAGTGGAATTCATGATGTGGCATAATGATTTTGTTTCAGGAAAAAGAGAATCCTGATGGCCGTGGCAGTTCATCGTCTCCTGATATGATAAGCTTTGATTTGTCAGACGGCAATCAATACCCTCCTCACCTTAGGATGGCTTTAGATGATGATCAATATGTTGAGTATCAGATGGAGGACATGGCTGATTTCCCATCTAATGCAGAGGAAGAAGAAAGAGTAAGACCCAAAAACAGTTATTATGTCTATGTTCTCTTACATTCTCATAATCTTATTACTTTATTCAGATGCTTATGAAAGCGGTGATGGAATCGTTGAAAGACTTGGAAGTGCAAAGTCAACAGAAAAAAGAACCTCCTGAGACGAGAATTCATGGCGGCTCTGCTTTTTTAAATGCAGTTCAATGCATTTCATCCAGGGAAGAATCAACTTCAACTCGAGCAAATCAATCAGAGACTGATTCTGCTTCCAGTCCAGTAACACGTAGCCAGGATCAACTACCGTCATCTTCTGAGTCCAATCCTCCTAGTGAGACCTCGAGTTCTCTGGCGAGAACCGTAACCTCTTCTGTTCCCGGCTCTTTAAGCCAGAAGGAAAGCGAGACTGGTGACGTGCCAGGTACAAAGGCCACCGTGACAGTGGAACGTAGTAGTAGTGCACCGGGGAAAGTCTTAGACGGGTTAATACGCAGGTGGGATCTTAACTTTTTCAAAAACAACAAATAAGTCCAGTTATGAGTTTGGTCTTTTAACTGGGTCAAGTCAGTGCTATACATATTGGTTCAAAAATTAGAAGGGTTTCTCATGATAGGTTAATTCGTTGTTGGCTTTGGTTATTCAAATGTTTACATATGATTTTATTCAAATGTCGTCTTCTCTTGTTGGCTTTGAACAATTTGTGCAGATATGCATTGTGTTCGTTTGTGTTCGTTCAAGTGCTCTTTATCATCTTTGTTACAAAAATATGTTGATTTCAATAATTCCTAAAAGTTCACTTAATAATGTCTTTTCTTGGACACAATCTTTACATTGATCTCGTCCACAACAACAATCTTCTTCCTATAATAATCGGAAAATTGAACTATAGGTTTCAGACAGTGGCAGCAGTCAGCTTTGTCCACTTCCGGAAAATTGTCATAAGCAAAAGAGATGCGGACTGGCAAAACATCCCACATATCAGACCGATCCATAAACCCTGTTTTCATCAAAAACAATATCAAAATAATGAATCAAACACAGTTTAGCAACAACAAAAATCTTTTAAAAGTTTCATAAGAGAGTCTAACATTCACCTTGGCATGAAGCTTCAACTTGAAACCACAAAGGACTGAAATAGGCATTCCGATTAAGTAGAATGTTCCCAAATTTATAACCGTGGCTAACCGCTGCCATCCGCATCCTCTCGCAACTCCTGTAAAATACATTAAAGAAATGAGTTTCTTCGCGCTTGATAGTTCAAGAAAGAAGAAGATTTTCTTGGATCTTTATACCTGATAAAACACCTTGGATTGAATCAAGTGTTATAGATGCAGCAAGGAAAAACCTTAGTGATGCAAATCCCTCTTTAATCACATGGCTATTGCTGAATAAACCAACCCAGGCATCATGACCTACAAGTATAGCAATGACTACACCGAGAGCTAGAACTAAAGACAACTTAACGGAGACCGAAGTCGCCTTCTTTGCGCCTTTTACATTTCCTGCTCCAAGTTCGTTGGACACACGCGTACTGCAAAGTTTTCGATTTTTAATTTTAATACACAATTATGAGAGGAATGCAAAAGTATTTTGAAAAGATTGATGAGTTTAGCTAACCTTGTAGCTGCACTAAGTCCGCATGTTAACATGTAACTTATTGATTCCGTGTTGACGCTGAATTATTTTAACATTACACACAATGAGCAACTTTGTTGATGTAAATTAATTAACTATAATAGTGATATTAAAAAACTTACCATATAGCTACCAAAGAAGTGGTGATTTCCGGATTTCGCATCAATCCTGCTAAGAACACTAGAATCTCGAACGCCCAATATTCCAAACTGTTGCAACAATATAGTTTCTTAAACTTCAATAAGCATATAGAGTTGAGTGTATCACAAATACACAATGATGACACTAACACAAACCACTAAGCTACACATTTTGGTCAATAAAGTATTATGAAACTGACTTACCATACCATAGCAGCAGAAGGGATGCTTAATGTCAAGTTTAGTACTACATGATGAAATGATTCCATCGAAAATCCGGTCCATGTTTCCTTAAACTTGTCCGAACAAATCACATAAAACCCGAGAGAAACGAAAGCTATCCACAATGAAATAGATGTAGCTATTGGAGCACCGATGAATCCAAGCCCAGCTAAATGCACCAGAGCATATGTAGTACCGATATTAATCACCAAGGGAAGAAACGAGAATAAAACTAGCGGAGTAACGATGCATTGTGTTTGGCAAAATCTCAAAATGTTTTGTAAGAACCCGTAAGCGAGTAAACCGGGAGCTAGGTACTTCATGTAGAGTGCAGCTTGTTTTGAGATGCTAGGATCTTGTCTAAGAAGTAAGAAAACCGATTCCGTGAAGAACCATAAGATGGTGATGAGAATGGTGAAGACTAATGAAACAATGCAAGATGATTGTAGATGAATCCCCAACATTCTATAGCTTTTTGCACCAAAGCCTTGTCCACACAATGTCTCAAGTGCTCCACTTAACCCTGTCTGAAAATTAACAAGACATTAAATGTCTTTATAGAAACAAATACCCATATAATGCATAGAAACGTTCTGGTTAAGGAAAACAATTTAGACAAAACGCATAAGCCCATCCACTTGTCCCTTTTAGATCTCCTTAAATAGCAAAACAAAAATGAAACAATATTAACCAAATTTAGAGAAATGCATGGATAAAGTTGAATCCAAATTTGAGTGTATAACCTTTTTATATATATAATATATTAGCCTATCTTTAGTAACTTATGCATGTAGTAAGCAAAAGAAAATGTTGGATGCAAATGAAGGTTGGAGGATAAGGAGATAATAGTACCATGAAGGCAAAACCGGTGACGGTAGCCCAAGAATTGGCTAGGGTAGCACCGGCGAGCTCGAGTTGGCCGAGTTGAGAAGCGAACATCACAGAGGTTAAAGGGATACAATAATAGAAAAGATTGGTGAATATCATTGGTAGAGAGTAAATGATTTGAGTCTTTGCTTCTTCAACGTCAATAAGTTTTTGAACAAAAGTTGATGATTTGTCTCTTCCTCCTTCACCATCATGGTCATCTTTGGACGTGGGATCAGCCATTGTATCTTCAAGGAATTTGGATCTGGCGAAGAGTAGGAGAAGCTAGACAAATTTTTATTTGTAAAGGTGAAGAACTATATAAGGAGTAAGTGGAGAGCTTTTTAATTGGATATGTTCAAAGGGCCTGTCTCTGTCAGAGGAGAAGCCAACCAATTTCGACTCTCCATGCACAAACACGAGGGAAAAAAAGAAAAGTAAGTATAAAATAAGAAAGGTACGCAAAAATAGTTTATGAAAATATTAAACACAGAACTAAAATATTAAGACACAGAGACACATTTATGAATTTAATATTAACACTCATGAATCATGACTCACCAAGTAGACAAAGCCAGAATTAGTGCTTGGATTAGGAATCAAGTGTTATGTACATATATTTGATATATATATCATCTTTAGTTTCTTTTTATAAAATCTTGTAAGTATATACATCTTATTCTTATGTATATTAGGTATTTTAACAAAAAAAAAAATGTATATTAGGAATCAAGTGGATATATATACATATTTAGGACTTAGCTTCTGATTATGATGTGTGCAAGTGTGGTGGTCCTTCTGCCGGCTCAATATTATTTAGAGGTTTTGGGAGGATTTTTCTTTAGGCCGCCCTATAGACATTACAATGGCTGATCCCACGTCCAAAGATGACCATAATGGCTGATCCTACCATTACCAAATTTTATTTATAATTGTTTAAATTCTATTTTTTTTTTACCGGATTGGTTTACAGTAATGATATGGTTGTGCCATTATCCAAATAAAAAAAAAACCGACATTATAATGGAAGAGTTTTTTTCGAAAAAAAAGAAAGAAAACAATATAATGGAAGAACAAAAAAAACTCCTAGAGTTCAAGAGTTGGGGCCGGCTGCGGAACCATTGTAGCTCCCACCAAGTAAGCCAACCCTACTACCATCAAGTAGTAAAGAGTTAGTTTCCGGCCATCAAAAAATTCAAAATAAACGGCTAACATTTTAGAGAATATTAGTCTGGTTAAATTGTCTTCTGACGCTGATGGTTGATGTAATTGTTAATAGTGTGCTGCACTGCTGCTACTAATCTTTGACTTGCTAAGACTCAAGAGCAGGTAGAAGCTAAATTCTAGATAACTCACGTTGCGTGTAAGGAATGGTGGGGAAGATCTTCCCTTCCTATGAGAGTCTAAGAACTCCAATTCTTTTGACTAAAGAATCTAGCAAGATTCTCCCATAATCAACATCATTGATGTATTCATTATTAATCCTAGCTAGTTTAATCTTCAAAACTTTGATAACAAGACTGAACTAAAGAAGCAAAAAAGCAAAGGTAAATGGAGGCATAAACATAATTTAAGAGAAGAGATGTATCAAGATGAGAAAATCTTCACTAGTTTGATGAAAATATGACATCTTCATTAACGAAATGTAGAACAAGGCTCTTGAGTCTCTATACAAATTAGAGAAAACTCAAACTTATATTAAAAATCCTCAAAAACAAGTTTAAACCATGCTGGCACTTCAAAATTTGTGGGATGACATTGCCTATGTCGATGTGGAGGCCAATCTGATACTTGCATGATTCTTCAACTTTCCCGCTTTGATCTACCTCTGCCCGATGTAAGAATCGACGTGTGATTTGCCATTTTCTTGCATGGGACCATCACAAGGTCGATGTGGGTCAGGGTGAACGATGTGAGATCTAGGAGTCTCATAAACTTGTGTTCTCCCTTAAACGTCTTTTAGCTTGATCCATTCCGCTACATGCTATGTTGCTTCTCCCCTTTATTCTCAAATGTAATCCAAATTTTAATCTTTTGTAAGGGGAGAATTATAAATTATGAATTTAAACTATATATTGTATATCTATCTATTGAAACCCATAATTACAAAAAAAAACTAAAAAAAGTTTTCTAGTGCCGAAATTCGATCCCGGAAACTTTTCAAATCCGGAAAGCCATCAATCAATTAAACCGGAGAAACAACAATCGAGATAAATTAAATCCTTGTGTTACAGCGGATCTTTTGATAAGCAATGAATTTACACTGTATATATATTTACACAAATAACAACAGATAAATTAAAAAAGTTTCCGCTGCCAGGATTCAAACCTAGAAAGCGATCAATCGATTAAACTAGAGAAACAGCAATCAAGATGAATTAAACCCTTGTACTACAACGGATGTTTTTGATAAGCAATGAATTTACACTGTATATATTTTTACACAAATAATTACATATTTCTTTTTAAAAAAGTTTTCTTATGCCACAGATCGAATATGAGAGACGAATTCTTTTGATAGGCAATGAATTTGGTTTGTGGATTTCAAATTTAGGAAAGTTATCAATCAAGATGAATTTAACCATTGTGCTATAGTGAAACTATTGTTAAACTAGGAATTTACACTATATTAGGGAAAGACTAACATGACCGAATAAATGAAACACAAAAGACGACTAACATTAACGAATAAATGAAACACAAAAAAACGAGTTTAATTAGGAATTGAAGTTCAGTTCAAAATTAGAAAGATTTGTATCACGAAAGTTCAACATAGCAAAACAATAGATGAGATCGAACCATGTGACATAACGAGGTTTAATTAAGCACAATCCTAGATTCTATTCCTTAGCCCACCAAATAACAACTACTTAAGTTTCATGACACTGTTTTATGTTAAACTTCTATGGAAACAGTGTCAAGTAAATCAATTGATGGCATTCGTAGATTCTATTCAAGTCAATCACCTAATTATGTTAAACTCTATCTGAAAATAAGATTATGTAATAGGCTTACTAATCATCCTAGCATCGCCTCATGGCTAAATAATGGAAAACTTATTAGATTTGTGTTAAGTAAATTCATAACGGCCATAACCTCCTTTAGGACATGGAAAAGCCTAAATGAACTGTATGATCAAACTTAATCTTGTGGAGAATGATCACACATCATAAAGATGAGAGAAGATTTGAGTAGTATATAAAAGACATTGGATAATTCATTAATTACCAATTGGTTTTGAGTTGGAATCCCATGAAACTTAACATGATAGGAGAGTCCAAACACACGTTGTCTGACTAATCTGGCCAGAAAGTTGTCTGAGCATTCTACTAATTGATGGTTTAAATGAAGATTCAATCCTATCGAGATAGATAGAAAATCATTATTTCGAAGAGACGAGATAGATTCTATCAAAATTAATGGCCAGAAAAGCTATTATTTTGAGAAAACGTGTGGACAAAGATCTCATATTTAAGCTAGCTCATTGCCAGAAAGCAAACAGGATAATATGGAGACACCAGACCAGACGTGTGTAACTAAGCAAGAGAAATAAGTTTACATAGAAAGCATCAAAATTTCTGATTTTAGCACAATATGCCAAAAAAATCGCCAAAAATAGTAAAACGACGAGGAATTAAAGAAATAGAAAATGAGAAAAGTTTCTTGCTGACGATAACGAAACTAGTCTAGTAAATTGAAGAACGCAACTAAGAAGAAGTTGGTTTCAAAGATAGCTTAGAATGATGCTGTAATATTCAAGCCATGACCAACTTTGTGAACCAGATTATTTCCCTTACACTCCAAAAGAATAAAAAGAAAACTAAGAAAGATAAATCTTAACTAAGCGTTTGGAAAATGATCATGAGTTCCAAATATATATCTTGATAACTGATTCCATATCTGCTTAAGAAAATAAATGTGCCTCCGTAGAAAAATGGAACGTAACTAGAGTTTTCAGACCGTAGCAACATTCAGCTTTGTCCACTTCCGGAATATTGTCATAAGCAAAAGAGATGATGATTGGCAAAATATTCCACATATCAAACCAATCCACAAACCCTGTCGCCATCAAAATAATGAATCAAACATAACATAATCAAACAAAATTTACTAATCTTATTATAGAATCAAGCAATACCTTGGCATAAAACTTCAACTTGAAACCACAAAAGGCGGCAATCGGCATTCCAATTAAGTAGAATGTCGCCAAATTTATAACCGTGACTAAACGCTGCCATCCGCATCCTCTTGCAACTCCTGTAAATAAATTTAACAATGATTTTTACCACCCTAGATGAGTAAAAAAAAAAAATATATATTGGATCTTTTACCTGATAAAACTCCTTGGATTGAATCAAGAGTTATAGAGGCAGCAAGAAAAAACCTCAATGATGCAAACTCCTCTTTAATCACATAGCTATCGCTAAATAACCCAACCCAACCATCATGACCTACGAGTAAAACAATTACAACGCCGAGAGCAAGAACTAAAGACAACTTTACGGACACAGAGGTCGCCTTCTTTGCGCCTTTTACATTTCCTGCTCCAAGTTCATTGGACACACGCGTACTGCAATATTTATTTTCGATTTTTACATTTCCGAAACAATATTTTTCAGCAAGATGGAATACAAAGTATTTTGAAACTATCTAGTAAAATGAGCAAACCTTGCAGCTGCACTAAGTCCGTATGTTAACATGTAGCTAATCGCCTCCGTGTTGACGCTGAATTTATTTAACATAACACACATTGAGAAATTTGATATAATAGATAAAAAAAACATTAACTACCAAAAAAGTGATATTAAAAATATATATTTTTTACCATATAGCGACCAAAGAAGTATTGATTTCCGGGTTTGGCATCACTCCTGCCAAGAACACAAGAATCTCGAATGCCCAATATTCCAAACTGTTGCAACAATATAGTCTCTTAAGCTTCAACAAGCCTAATGATATTTTTTTTTCTTTTTGTCAACATGTACTATTTGGTTTTGACCCCGGGTATGATTACATTGACTAATATAAACCACTAGGCTAGATATAACGGTCAAGAAACATATATACTTACCATACCATAGCAGCAGAAGGGAGGCTTAATGTCAAGTTTATTACGATATAACGGAATGATTCCAACGAAAATCCAGTCCATGTTTCCTTAAACTTTTCTGAACACATCACATAAGTTCCAAGCGAAAGGAAAGCTATCCACAATGAAATAGATGTAGCTATTGGAGCACCAATGAATCCAAGCCCAGCTACATAAACAAGAACATATGCGGTAGCAATGTTTATCACCAAGGGAACAAACGAGAAGATGACTAGTGGAGCAATGATCGATTGTGTTTGGCAAAATCTCAAAATATTTTGTAAAAACCCGTAAGCTAGTAAACCGGGAGCTTGGTACTTCATATAGAGTGCAGCTTGTTTTGAAATGCTAGGATCTTGTCTGAGAAGTCCAAAAATCGATTCTGTGAAGAACCAGAAGATGGTGATGAGGATGCTGAAAACTAATGAAACGATGCAAGATGATTGTAGATGAACTCCCAACATCCTGTATCTTTTTGCACCAAAGCCTTGTCCACATAATGTCTCAAGTGATCCACTTAACCCTACCTGAAAACAAAGAGACATTAATGTATGTCATAAACAAGCACTTATACATATATACCGTTGGCCAAATGTTCTTGAAGATGTCGTTAATAAAAATTTAGACAACTCCTAAAATCATCTACTAGTCATTTATGTCGAATAAATCATTTTAAACAATCTTGATTCTTGAATTCGAGTTCGAGTCTATTATTGAGATGGAAATAAGTGGGTTTTAGTAACTTTTGCAAGTAGACATCAAAACAAGATTTTAAATTACAAAAGCTAAAGAAATAAGGAAATAATGGTACCATGAAGGCAAAACCGGAGACGGTGGCCCAAGAATTGGCAAGGGTGGCACCGGCGAGCTCGAGTTGACCGAGGTGAGAAGCAAACATCACAGAAGTTATAGGAATACAGTAGTAGAAAACATTGGTGAGTATCATTGGCAAAGAGTAAATCATTTGAGCTTTTGCTTCTTCCACGTCGATCACTTTTTGAACCAAAGTTGATGATCTTGATCTCCTTCCTCTTTCATCTTCTCCACCTACATGGTCATCCAACAACGGAGAACTCGTTGCCGGATCAGCCATTGGATTTTCTTGTTGAAGGACTTTGGGTTTGGTTAAGACTTGAAGAGGAGAATTGTGATTTGGCAAGGTGAGGAATTAAATAAGAGATGTACGCAGAAACAGGATATTAAATACCAACACAAGAGGCCTCTCTGCCATTTACTGCCACATTATAATGCAATATAAATACATTTTTTAATTATGCCAAAAAAGATTCAATTTATTACATCCTCAGACTAATTATTTTTGGATCAGAATCAATAATCTTAAAACAAAATGATGACTTAAAAAGTCAACCAATTAAATTTGCAATGTACTATAATCAGGCAGCTCATGAGTCATGACCACCCGATTACCACCTCAGGAAACTTTGAACATTGGACTTAACTTATCGTTAAAATTGTGAATAACAAAACTTCATCAATTAAGAAATATTTCTATATTACAACAATTCACCTGTTTCAAGACATGCATAGGATTGGTATTAAAATACAAAAGTAAAACTAATGAAAATTTGTATTTGAGTTTTTTTTTTTTTTTACAAGTTTTCATTAGTTGTATAGTCACATTTAGAGAGAGTATCGTAAAGACGTCGTCACCTAGTTACCAAATCTATAGGAGAACTTTTAGATTTAAGAACGTTTTCCATACTCAAACTCAGAGTTCAGATATGGTACCCTCTGAGCAAATATTTATGTTTGTATCTGATTCGTGAAATCGAGGACTCTGATGCCATAAGATTGAAGAAGTTTCCATCTCACAAACATGCCTCGTTTATTTCATTGATCTGATTCTGTTTTTTTGGAAGAGAGTTTGTTTACAATTTTTATCTGATTCTACAGCTCATCTCCAGTACTAGGATCCAATTCTAGTCAGATTCATGGTTACTCATCTTCTTGTTTTTTTCTGAACCATGGTTACTTATCAACTAGAACCAACAAAGACAGATAATTATCTGAAATATCAATACAAGAATCCATATTTAGAAAAAAAAATTATTTTTAATCATCAAATTAATAATTAAACAGAAGCTGGTGAAACTAACAACTATCTGTTAAACATTAGTTGAGAATTGCTAATTTTGTCAAGGTTTTATGATTTACTAAGAGGTCGATTTTTCAAAAAACAAAAAAAATCGTAATGCAGATGAATTTTAAAGTAGAGCTAATTCATTAGTCATAGAGAAAAATCAATTTAGAAAGATTTATATAGCTGAATTTGGGGATGTCTTTATTTCAATATCAACAACATAAATAGGCTTAAGGTCCAAAGGAACATTAAGATATTTCTAGAACGTCTTAAGTTTAACTCAAACTGATGTTTCTCAGACTGAAACGAAACAGAGAACACTAGCCACAAACATGACAAAGCAACATAAATTAAAGAAGATACTACTAGTTACATTTATTATTTAAAGAGTACTAGACATGATTTTGGGTCTCCGCTGGTTATGTGCAAACCAAAGCTTAGACCGTTTCAAGTTCTCACTTGAGATAGTCGATGAGCCAAGCGAGCATGTCCTTGTGAGCTTCCATTGCAGCTTCAACTTCTGATGGATCATTTTCATTGTATCTAACAGTCCAACCGTGTTTGCATCTTGGGAATATCTTCACAAAACTCTTCACCTGAAACATATCACTTTGCTCACAATTATCTACTTGAAGAAGATATCTACTTCCAAAAACACATCAACTACTAGTTGTGTTTTTGTAAGTAATGAAAATATTACCTTGCATAAAGACATAGAGCTAAGCAAAGTACCTGAGGTTTAGAAGCTAAAATATCTTCGAACTGCCTCACAAGTTCTGGAGGAGACACTTGATCGATTTCAGCTCCTAATACAGCAATTGGAAGGTTGACCTCTGCTTCAATCATATAGTGAGAGTCATAATCACAACAAATGAGAGAGAACTATCAAGTAAGGAGTGGCCATATCAAAGATCTAAATACCCTTGATATCATCCACCGTAACGCGAGCAGGATGTAACAAAACAGTAGCGTCAACAAGCTTTTCCTTAGCTAGTTCCACCGCAACTTTTGCTAAAGAATAAGAAACAAAAAGTCTTGTGTTAACTAATATACATGGTTGACTTATTATACAGATCATGGAAAACATTTTCATAAAACTGTGGTGATGATGGGAACAAGAAAACCGAACTCACCACCCCAACAGAACCCTGCTGCTCCTATACTAGTTATGCCTTTGTTCTTCAAGGCCTCCACTATTGGCTTTGACTCCTCAAACCCTTTCTCCTACAAAATCCATAGTCTGGTTTCAGATACATTGACACAGAACAGTACAAAAACACTGACTTAATCTTAGCTTTGCAATCAACAATAAGTAGTGATAGCATTTTGGCACTAATAATAAGGGATTATTGGGATACTTGGACTATTTCATGCTGGGAAACAAAGACTCATTTATGTTTTTGAGAAAAATTGAGGATTGAACATTTAATAAGGAAAAGAAACTAACTAGTTCATGATCTTTCATCCAAATAGGAAACGGACGATCCTGGTTCTCGGGATTATAAGGATCTCCATGGAAGAAATCAGGAACCACCGCGTAGAATCCAGCTTCTGCAACCTTGTCAGCAAGTTTCCTATCAAGGGAAGAACAATATCCATGACAAGTTACAGCAAGAATGAAACATCTTTCGAGTGACTATAAAAGGTGATATAAACTATAACTCATTATAACAAAGAATCTGAAGTAAAAGACTGTCTAACAATCAACAAAAGACAAGCTGATTCAGTAGGGATTCTCTGTTACAGCACCTCAGGTTTGGAGTTTCATATCCTGCAGAAGAAAACGTTTTAGATTCTCAAATCAAACCAACAAATTCAGAAAGAACATCAAACGTAATTGGGACAGGTAAAAAGGTTTTTTTACCGAAAACATGAGGGACAAGAAGAACAGCAAGCTTTGAATGAGTGGAACCACAGACGTAGGTGTCAAGGTTACCGAGTTTCTCGACATGACCCGACCCGCTAGTTGGATCCAGATCAGGCGGGTTCTCGGTGCACTGATGACCTGACATTCTTGTTTTCGCCGAACCAAAAAACAAGACGACTCCTCTCTCGCGCTTTGGGACCTCTGTTTTAAAAAGTAAAGCCACCAAACCACCTTTGACCTTTCACACCAGTTATCTACACTACGTGTGCGTATCTACTCTTCCACCTAAAAAAACTCACGTGCGTTAAATAAAAACTAACTTTTGCAATGTTAATTTTTCTTAGAATAAATTTGCTAAATGGGGTAATACCTTACCTTGAATGATTGAATGATTCTATGCACTTATGCAGAGTAAAAAACAAAACCCAACAATCAAAGATTATTCTAATTCAATTATCAATTTTATCATAACAAACAAAAACTCTTTTGACAAATTATTTATGTGGCTTCCTCTAATTATCTTTAACTTTTTTTTGTTTAATTCACAATTTATGTGGTCAGATATTTTTTCTTCCTTCCACAAGGTGTTGCCTTGAAAATCACGTCGGAAGATCACGAGGAATCGTTTTGCGTGCGCCACCCAAACAGACAAAACAAAAACACTTCTTTTGTTGGTTCCTTGTCGGTTTCCAAGGGTTTTTGTTTAGGGTTTTCATTTTCTTTTTCCTTATCTATCTAATCCTCTGTTTCTCTCCACATCAAAAAAAACCTCAAAATTAAGAGACGAATTCGAGATAATGGGTTCGCTTAAGGAAGGTCAAGGAAGAGACATGGAAGAAGGTGAATCAGAAGAGCCGCTTTTGATGGCTCAGAACCAGAGATTCACTATGTTCCCCATTAGGTACAAATCTATTTGGGAGATGTATAAGAAGGCTGAAGCCAGTTTCTGGACTGGTTAGTCCTCTTTCTTTCCTTGAAATTTTCTTATGTTCTCTGTTCTTCTTGAGTTTGAACTATTCTCGGAGTTGTGGTGGATACAGTTTTGATTAAGAAAGTTTGTGACTTTGTAAATGTAAAGCTTCTTCTTTTCGTTGTTTAGGATTTTAATGTAATATAGATGTTCCATTTTGATTGTGGTTTGTGGAAAAGAAGATGTTTTTCTACTTGTAATTCTGATTCTGGTTCAGAGAATGTTTCATGTGTGTGATAGTTCTGTTTCTGTCTTATATTATCATCAATTGTGTGTTTTGACTTCTTTGAATTAATTGTAGCTGAAGAGGTTGATCTTTCCACTGATGTGCAACAGTGGGAGGCCTTGACGGATTCAGAGAAACACTTTATCAGCCATATTCTGGCGTTTTTCGCAGCGTCAGATGGTATTGTTTTGGAGAATTTGGCTGCTAGATTCTTGAATGATGTCCAAGTTCCAGAGGTGAGGATTTTCACTTTGCGGAATATTGAAAAAACTGTGGCTTTAAATGATTTTTTAGTACTGTTGTCTGACTTGATATGCTGTGGCAATGTAATATCTTGAAGTCGACACTTGCTGTTTGATTTGAGATAGTCAATTCTCTGGATGTTTCAGGCTCGTGCTTTCTATGGGTTTCAAATAGCCATGGAGAACATTCATTCAGGTAAGGCTTTTGCTAGTGGAAATATTCATTAGGGAAAGATGAAAACGATCCTCTTAATGGATAATATGTTGCTGTTTACCTTCCATGTAGTCATAGTGAGAAGAAGAAAACAAAAAAGTTTAACTTTGGTCATGGTGAATGAACATAAATATCTGTAGACCAAGGTATAAGACTTGTAACCAGTACCCTAGAGGAGTTTGATAGGGTTTGGTTGTTTAAAGATTTAACGGAATATCCTTAGATAGGAATATGACCTGGGTCATTATCTTGTAAGAAACTGATTTATGACATATTTTCTTATGACAAATATCAGAGATGTACAGCTTACTTCTGGAGACATTCATAAAGGACTCGAAGGAGAAGGATAGATTGTTCAATGCTATCGAGACCATTCCTTGTATATCCAAGAAGGCAAAATGGTGTTTAGATTGGATTCAAAGGTAACTAATTGTTGTTGTGTTTAATTTTCTGGTTGAAGAAACAATTTCATGTGATTAATTGTAAAAGATAATCCTAATTTGTTATCTGTCTGTAAACCAACCATTCTCTGCAGTCCTATGTCGTTTGCTGTGAGGCTGGTCGCTTTTGCATGTGTCGAAGGAATCTTCTTCTCAGGAAGGTATGACGTCTTTGAAATCATAGGCATTGAGAACTTATCCTATATAAGCTCTGGTGTATAAGAATTTCATGTGGTTTGGTCAGCTTCTGTGCCATCTTCTGGCTAAAGAAGAGGGGTCTTATGCCGGGTTTGACCTTCTCAAACGAGCTTATATCGAGAGACGAGGGGCTCCACTGTGACTTTGCGTGTCTCTTGTACAGGTAAGAATAGGTCTGTATGGTAACAGCAAGCCATACTGTGTTTATTGAGCCATCTCTATTATCCATTCACTCCTTATCATACATTGTGCAGTTTGCTGCAGAAGCAGCTTCCATTGGAGAAAGTTTATCAAATTGTTCACGAGGCAGTGGAAATTGAGACAGAGTTTGTCTGCAAGGCTCTTCCATGTGATCTGATCGGAATGAACTCAAACCTCATGAGTCAATACATACAATTTGTCGCTGACCGTCTTCTGGTAAAATTGTTTTCCCTCTAGTTTCTGGCATTTTGAAACATGAATTAGCTTTTTATTCGAACCTATGGTTTTTGTCTTGGTTTCTGTAGGTTACCTTGGGATGTGAAAGGACATACAAAGCAGAAAATCCATTTGACTGGATGGAGTTCATATCTCTGCAGTAAGTAGTCGATATATATCGCTGAGTTTCTCTCATCTCTAGGATCACAATGCTAAGATAACATATCAAGAACAGTAGTGTATCTTCATTGACTAAGTTGGTTTTGGTACTTTTATGACAAATTTGCAGAGGAAAGACAAACTTCTTTGAGAAGAGAGTGGGAGAGTATCAGAAGGCATCAGTTATGTCGAACCTCCAAAATGGAAATCAGAACTACGAATTCACGACTGAAGAGGACTTTTGAATGAATCCGCCATCGAATCTGGAAGGGCTCATCAAAGTTTAGATTCTTTATGAGTCACTCTCATTCTTTTTAGCCCAAATCCATTAGTAGTAGTCTAGTAAGACTAGTAGTAGTAGCAATGGATGTTATTTGTGTTCTCTATTTCACCATCACTTGTCCCTTCTCCATTGTGTAATAATATTACTATCTTAGTTAATCAAATCTATAAAAAAAAAAAACATTAATGGAACAAAAACATTACAAAAAGTAAAAGTTTAGGACTTATAAATATCTGAATTAAAGAATGATAAATAGTCGACAGCAAGTTATGACTTTAAACGCAAGAAGCCAAATACGTGTCTAGTTAAAACATGTGACATGAGAAAACGTGATAATGGTTATTTAACATTACCACCACCAACAACTCTTAGGCTGCTACTAAACACTCTAGCTTAATTTAATTATTGAACTACTTGAAGTCTTGAACTAGAGAAGCGGTGCAACATGTTAATTCGTTGGAGAAACATGAAATGATGTTATATTATATGGTGCGACTTAGCTGTACTTTTGAGTAACTCCACAATCTCATTGACATGTTTTTTCTAGAACTCCCACTTGACCACCTTTTTTCAAACAAAAAGGCATTGTTTATGATCGTTTTATCACATTATATAGAAGCAAAAAAGCCGATTAACTTCGATGTATTAGAGTGACACAAAAAAAAAGGTTATAGGATAAATTTTAGACGATGAGGAAAAGTACAAAATAAAATGATGGAATTGTTTTACCAAAAAAAAAATGATGGAATTGATGTTGAAGAAGAGAAGGTGTGCAATCTAAATCAGAGACCACAAACGCCGTCGTTTTCAAACAACTGGATAGGAAAAACAAAAGATATAAGCCACTAGAGTGAATAGTGTTTGTTTGTGTGTTCTCACCAACCAAGATATGATGATTCTTTTACTTGAACAAGACATCAACCAAACACACACCTTAATTAACAGAATAAAAAGGGACTTTTTGTTTTGGGTCTGATCTCTTCTCCACTTATTGTTTCACGAACGGTTTTAGAGATTTGACTAATTAAATACAAATCGAATTATATTATGTTTTGTTATTCTCCAACATGTTATTTATGATTAGTTAACTGTCGTTTCTAGATCTAAATCTTGATTAGCAACTTTCTAGAAGTTTTGATCATTAAATGAAAGAATGATTTAAGATGTAGATTGTTTGTTGGACTTGGAAAAATATACTATTTCTTCTGCAACAATTCTCATTCTATATAATATATTTATAGTGAAAACTTTAACAACAAGCATAAGCATGCCTTAGACGTAAATAAAATAAAATCACCGACTCAGATCTATAAACTGAAAAATGATTGTTTGTTGAACAGTGAACCAACAAGGAATTAACATCGTTTAGTTCTTGTTTTTCTAACGGAGGAAAAAAAAACTCTTGACAATTTTTTATATTGCCACTGATGTTTGAGTTAAACTCGATTAACTTTGGAGGTGAACATAATTTTTCGTAAGAGTTTCCCGCAAGCTCGTCTCAGTAAAAAAAAAAAAACTCAAATCTAATTTTACGAGTTCAAATGATCACACATAACAATTTATTGAAAATAAATAAATCCATAATCTCTACGACTTTACTTCATGACTATTGGAACGTCAAAACCCTATCACAACAAACGGGTTAAACTTCCAACTATTGGTATATAAAGATAAGAAATTTCACAAAAGTTAGATTACATGGTACATCACAATTCAAGATGTGCAGTAGCATCATCTCCACCTACTCCTAACCACTATCTTTTTCACTCACTTTTTTCCTCTCAATATTATCCTATTTTGCATTGATTTGTTTACACTTGGTTAGGAAAAATGGAAAGAACATTTGCCATCAGTTTCTGCCACTTAAAACCCAAAAAGTTAAATTAATCGAATTCGGTTATTTTCGAATTCTAGAGTCAGAACCGAACCGAACCGCGACATCTATATCAGTTAATTTGGAATAGTTTTCAACCGAAAACCCGATTAAACCGATCCGAATAACCAAACTCCTATGACTCCTCAAGAAAATGATTTGTTTTGTGAATAGTTGATTCCAGCTAATGTGGTGAAAGACAATCATCTTACGTTTGGTGATTGTATCAACTACATTGATGAAGAAGGGAACTTAGTAGGACAAAGAGGGAATAAGCAGATGATAGGATTTGCTTCAAAGGATGCATGGCGACATAATTTGCAGAAGGATTAGACATAATAACATGAAGATACTGTCAAGTATGAGCTCCTTCATGAACTTAAGTACGTTCATAATTCCACTTGATCCACAACTTTGGGCTATTGGTATAAAAAGCTAACTTTATCTAGATTACATGCTACATCTCAATTCAAGATGTCCATTTATTAAAGCAAAGGCATGACTTTATCTTCGACTAGAAACTGGTGATGGACCATCCTCAACCTCCACTAGCATCATCTCCACCTACTCCTAACCACTAACCCAATTATCCTTTTCACCTTTTCCTCTCAACACTATCCTATTTTTAGGTGATTTAGGGAAAAGAGAAATACTACACTTTGATGTAATTTTTTTTTTAATTGAATTGAGCTTTGAATACTATGGTTAATATGGATGAAAGAAAACACACGTTCCTACTAATTTCTTTTTCTAAATGATGACGTTTTCTCAAGTTACTTATCGTAGTCTAATCGGTTATTGACAAAAATGATCTAGACGTTTGAAAATCATTGGCCAACCTCTTCACTAGATAGAATTTTTATTTCTAACCATTACCTACCTGATACACACACCAAGTTCTGAATCTAGAGATGATCTTGTCTCATTTGTTTATAGACTAAAGAGTATATAAAAGCTGGATTCATGTGGGTCATCCATCATTAATCGTGTTCTTCAATTCACCAACTTCGTAGGTTCCGCATCTTTTGTACTTTCTTTCTATTTTTAATCTTGCAATATCAAAAATAAATATATACACCTTTTAAAAAAATTCTGAATATGCATATGGTAATGGTATCATCAGAAAACATTGAATATTGAATCGTCTATCTACCAATCTCTTCAAGTTGTGAATTTTATTTATCAAAAAAAAAAAAAAAATCAACTGAAACGTCAATGT
>Ga0041059_1000990_pt1 | contig 22484 bp, 18 predicted proteins | sample AraColnosormetaG_FD_56232 | JGI IMG/M metagenome (GOLD analysis project Ga0041059, IMG submission 56232) | Arabidopsis roots microbial communities from North Carolina, USA - Col MF nosort | ecosystem: Host-associated > Plants > Roots > Unclassified | place: USA: North Carolina | collected... | reverse complement strand
AAAAAAAAAAAAAAAAAAAAAAAAAAAAAAAAAAAAAAAAAAAAAATATTGAAGAAGAAAATGAATGAAATAAAGTAATAGACAAAAGAGCTTAACTTGACTGAAATGAGAGGATGCAGCCAATCCTAGCATGGAATGGAATAGTGGTAAGAAAAAACCGGTAAGGATTTGATCATTTGAATAAATACAAATTTGTAGATGAGTGATGTGATCATTATATGGGAGACGATATGGGAGGCAATAACAAAGGGCATCTTCAAAATCAGTACAGAACCGACTGGGCTCAAGTCTTGGATTATGTATCGAACCAAAGCAAAGTAGAGCGGAGAGCTATCTGTCTCGCTATGCTCTACAAACCACTGTCTATACAATTTGAAAGGAGAGGAATGGAAGAAGGCACAAAAAGGAACCACATCCGGGGGCTCTTATCACAAAATGGATTTATAAACAAATTTGTATTCATATTTCCACCATTCGAACAAGAGGAGATAGACGGTACGACAAAGCGTATCAAGCATGGATCCTTGCTAGAGTTTAAGCTCCTGAGGTCACCAAACCAAGCTGCTCTTTTACAAGCGTTTTTTTTTTTACTCTTTTAGATCTTTTTAAAATTTATTTTCAAACTCACGAACCACTAAATTGTACAACGAACATTTTTTTTTTGAATATAATTTAACATTAGATTCAAAAAAGTAAATATGATCATTATAGTGAATTATAGCAATACATTGAATTTTTTTCTTTTATAATCAATTGTTTCGATTTTCTTTATTTGTATCAACGGTTGTATTGGAAATATTTATATTTCTTGTAAACTCTTTATAATATAAGTATTTGATTTGCCGAAAAAGGTATAGTTTTATATAGTAAGGTCTTCACATAGTTTTATTTTATGAATTTAATATGCGAAATATCATTTAAATATTTCTGAAATTATTCATATTAACTTTAAAATAGCATATCGTCAAACTTAGTTTATTTGATTTTTCAATTTGAGATTTATATAGAAATACATCTTTTAACCATTAATCTCTTTTAAAGGCACAAAATTAATTTAACACATAAAAAATCTGTTATTTATAGAAAACAATTCCCTATAAAAAGACATAATAAAAAGACATAAATAAAAATATTATCATACCAACAAAGTTTAAATTATTTAATATTAAAAATGTCTACAAACGCCTTCTTCCTTGAAGCCCAAGGCGAACACAAATACACACCTCTAAAGTCTAAACAAATAAAGCATTTTCTACTGTTCTTTTGTCAAAAAGAGAGGCTCTTCAAATCACATAATGAATTACTTTGAATTTGGTTATTAACTTATTATGAAACCTAATCTTCTCCATTGCTACATGGGCTATGAAATGGAGAGATCAAAAACTGTGTTTAATGAGAGAATAAGCAAGAGACAAAGCTATAAAGACTAGAAAACATAAAAAGAAAACTCTGAAGCTTTCTTTACTGAATCCAAGATGTGGGCAACTCTTGCCCTTGATTATGCAGATTGTTCTCTGTTCCTACTGTTTCCTCACCTCCATTGAAGTCAGTAGGTAAGACTAAACCAAGATTCTGATTCAGCGTCGAAGGAGAAGGATTCAAATCCTCAACCAAGTCATCGTTGCCTCTTTGTGGAGCTTTTGGTCTGTAGAGATCGTTGGGATGATTAAACTGGTCTTGAAAGCTCTGAACCTGCTGCTGCATCCCGTTATAATCCGGACAAGGAACCATTAAACCCGTCATACCATAGGGTTTAGTTGGTTGGTAGAAGGAAGTGACTTTATAAGGACAAGTCATTTGGTGATTCTCTCTTAAGTTCCTGTCAAGAAATCCCATATGTGGTTGGCTATAAGGACAGAGACTGTTCTCACATGTTAGGAGTGTTGGATGCATTGGCATCCCAAAATCTTCTTCAAACTTTCTCTTGTAAACACAGTTGTAGTTGTTTTCAAATTCAGGATACTGCTGATTGGTCCGATGAGTGCCACCAATCAGTTCAACATCATAGTCTGTAGATTCAGGAAACAAAACATCTGGGTCTCCACCGGTTGCAGGAACAAGAAAGTTAGAAGTGTTGTTGTTTTCTCTAGACATGGCTATTTGATCAACAATAGCCTTTTCTCGGTAAAGAGCAGCGAGCCATAAAGCGCCTTCTCTTGACGTCATTTTCTCCTGCAAACTTCTAGACCGTCTCACGAGATTGGGTATGTTGCTAATGTCAGAAGCCATATGTCTGATTACACCAATCAAAACACCAATTTTCCACAGCTTCTTGAGATCATGAGGCTTCTTGTAAGGTGGCGGAACACCTCGAAAATCAACGGGTAAAGACAGTTGATCCCACCAATCTTCTTTCCCCGTTGGCCACCATGGCGGTGTCACGCCTTTCTCCAACGGAAACCGCCTCTGAGGAGGGTTGCAGTGAGGAAACAGAGCCGATAACAGAGCTCCAAGAGTAGTATCTTGAAGCTCAAGCAACTTCTGTGCGGTAGAATCCCCAACCTCAGACCCTGAATCACTTCCATCAGAAAGATTGATATCCCTTTGGTGCTTGATTATAGCAGCTGGGCCGTTCCTATCAAACCTCACTTTGTCTTTCCACCATTCACGGAGATTATCAGAAGATCCCGCTACCGTTTTCCCATTCTCTAACACAATCCCATAAACAAAACCTTGAGCTTTATATCGCTCCATTGTCTTCGACATGTACTTCAAGATCCCATCTTGTGCCTTGTACATGGTTCTCTTACTAGAGTGCTCTGGAAAATCATCATGTTGCTGCTTCAACAACAATCTTGTTCCTAGACCGTTCTTCGCCATTTCCTTGAGCCGCTTTAAACGCTGCTTGTCTCTCCAGATCTTCTTCTCAAGCTCCTCTATTTCCATTTCCTCATCACTACTCAGATCATCGCACAAAGCCGTATGCGAATCAGAACACATATGTCCCTCTGTAAATGGAGGCGCCGAGCTACAAACTAAACTCCGGAACATCCCTATATTGTTGTTATACATATCCATAGAATCTGCAAATAATGTCATCAACTATGATTCACTTTAAGAATAAAATTGCATAATCATCGTCATTTAGTAATGCCGTATTTATCAAAATCTAAATTAAAACTCTCTAGCAATAACATAACACAAAAGAAAAAAACAGAGACTTTTAGTGAAAGATCGAGAGATCTAACTTGTGAAATAAGATTCATCATATGAATAACACAAAGATTTAGAGATCCAAATTCCATTAGTTATTACTCCCAAGGGATTGAATAAATACTATAGGAAAACTACTACCAAAGAGATTAAGTACATAATATAGGAGAAATATTTAGAGAAGGTAAAAGAAAATCACAAACAAGATTAATGGTTTATCATCAAATGATTATACAGTAAAAGCATCGATCTTTTTCTTTCTTTTGATTCTTATCAAAGCATATAACGACAAAACAATCCAGTCCGTATTACTACTGAAATACTTGATCTTGCAAAAGTGAAAATGGAACCCATCGGACAAAATATCAGATAGACCAAACCCAACAAGTCAAAAAACAATATTTGCAAGCAGACAATATACGTAAAAGCAAAACAAAACAAAAACAAAAATAAAGAGAAATCGAAGGAAGAAGAGAATATACCCAGAAAACTCTTGAGACCTTTGTGTTGCTTCGGCCACCAAATTCAAACCAAAGAAGCTATTGGGACCTTCAGAGAGAGAGAAGAGATAGAGACATGTATGTATGTATGTTTGTGTATCTATATATATTATGAGCATTAAATAAGAAGAGACTGCGAAAGGGTGGTGATAATAGGCCTGTAAAAACCATGCTAAACGACACATTTCTTTGTGTAAGGATATGGTAAAAATTTCTTATTTATCTCCTTTGAGTTTCATTCCATTTCTAGTTCAGATTCTTTATTTAAATATATAGTCACTTCTTTTAAAAAAAAGAAAAATTAACATGCCCATAAAATGGTTATTTCTGCCTAAATTATTTTTTGTTTGATAGCCTAAAATTATTAATATCAATATAAAAAATATAATCATGTCTACTATAAGAAAAATATCAAATGTAGATGTATGCTTAAGCGGGAAAAATATAACCCCTAAACATAAAGCGAGTATTTTTGAAAACAAATAGGAATCAAGTACCAAATATAGACATTTTCTAAGGCACGTAAATTTACTATTTTAATGGTATAAAATCGTAGCATGTAATTTTTTTTTTATAAAATATTTAAATAATAGCTTTAAATTAATTGGTGCGTATGTTTGAATTTTAAAATTTGTTAATGCATTTAATTTCATGGGGAGCTGTATCTAAATATATCGGTCTAGATAAACAAATAGTAAAACAGTAAGTAGTTCCGTACGATCTATTTATACTTTAAAAAAAACAAAATACAACCTATTTATACTAATTTACTTGTATTAGTTTTATCAATTAGTTTTTACAATGGAATTTAAATGAGATTCTTGTAGTTCTACCAAGTCCTGAATACTAAAAACTTATCATGCCCAAAGACTTACAAAATAATTACTCTCTTTGTATCAAAATAAAAACGTTTAAATTTTTCCATATTAAGAAATTAATGATTTTCTTTATTTTACTAAATCAAAAGATATTTTATGATTTATCTAATCACAGTCCAACCAATAAAAATAAAGTAAAAAATGCACATTGTCATAAAATATATAGAAATTATTACATTTTGCTTTGAAAATGTAAACAAATCACATAATATGATATAGAAAAAAATATCATAGTTTTAAATACAAAAGCTGGCAGAGTATGAAAGAAAAGGGAAAAAATGTTGCCAGTACTCACTAATTAATTCTGATACATATATGATAATGCTAAAAAAACAAAATTATTGAAGAATTCCTTAAAATAGCTCAGAATTGTGGCGCTTTCAATTTCTTACAAAATACCAAATTTCCATGATTTTTGTTTAAACATTTAAAAGCATACAATTTGACATTCTTTAGAATAGAATAAAAATACTTAGTTTACCATTTTTGTTTTTGCATTATATTAGTATATGCTAGATATAAGAGCCTTTTAAATTGCACAAGCTCATAGCATTAAAATTGAAAAGTTTCATATAGGTAAGTATTTTGTATTAAGAATTGTGAATTTTGTATTCTCTATGAATTTATGATATCTTATATATACTAATATACATTCAATCCCTTTGGATACTGGCTCTAAATATTTGACCAACAGATTGGTTTCTAGTATTACTGTCTATATATATTTCCCCATTTTCCTTTAAGCATTCCATAAATGTATTTTTAATATAAAATTAGTAGTTAACAATGTTTTTTATTTTAATAATTTTCTATTTATCCAGACCATCTCAAGAAGCCAAAATTTAAAGATGATAATATGGTGTTTTAAAATCTATTTAAAACAATCCTTTGTAGCTTATTGTATTGTTTTCTATGCTGAATTGTAAACTGTGTCATATAATTGAAGATATTATTTTTTCTTTAGACAAACAAATATATAACCTTCTAAATCACATTGTCTATATATCCAATGGACGATTATGATTCTTATGTAAATCGATCAACATTTTTCACAGTGATATTTGTAATGCACGACTCAAAAAATAAAATAAAACTCTCATCAAATATTCGTTTTTCGATTTTAAAACTCTCCCATTAAAAGATAGGTATTTGAGATTTCGTAATCTTGGCGCCATACTATAAATTGTCGGGTTTCTCATTGCAAAATGTTATATAAACTACTTAATAAATCATGAAATGTTGACCTTTAATTATGATGATATATTATCTATAACTGTTTGTATAACGGTCAACGTGTGGGTAATGAAACAGGTAATACTTTCGTTTTATTTTATTTTGGTTATCCTTTAGAAATGTCAACTAGTTATCTAAATATCATATTTGATTTTAAGTTCAAATGAGATACGGTATATAGTACAACTATATATTATAGGGTATAAAACCTATTTCAAATCAAAGAAAAACAATACCAGCATGATGTTTTTAGTATTTATTTCTTAATATGATAATATAATGTTTTCTTAGAGAAAATGTAGAAGAGGTGCAATGAATATAACCAAATAGCCAATAGGAAAGTAAACAAGTGCCACGAAGGCACGTTTCGTCGCCAGCAATGATTCTTTAAAATGTCTGAAACGTGTCTCCCGGGATTTTTTTGTCGGCTACTCCACAATTATTGGAACTCTCGTCGTTTTCCTATAAGTAATGTTTTATTAATATAGTATGTGAAAATATGCAACTATCTATCGTACACATTAACCAATTAACGACCACTCGTAAACTGTTTTTAACGTCCTTGCTTTGGCCTATATGCCTTATAGTGCCCATGTCTCTCGAATGGTCGGTCGCCAAAATTATTCAAACTCAAATCGTGTTGAAAATTCGTCAACTCATAGTCATAGAGGCTTTTATTATCTTCTTATAAGTACACTTAAAACACATTTGACATAGATTGTCACTTATTATTCAAACCGTAAAATGTCCATAACCATTAATTATATCTCAATATACTACTAGACTATGCACAGTTTCAAGAGTTTTGCGTGCTAGTAGGGCTTGAGATGTAACTAGCAACTATTACAATCATGAATCCTCTAAAAGTAAATTCCGATGAATTTATACCTGCTTCAAGGTAAATGATACGGATGAGAACAAACGGAGTTATCTTGACACCATCAACAATAGAAGGGTATTCCCACAAAGATTGATCCCCAGCCTCCTTCCTCGAAAGATACCATAAAGGATTTATGCAGCATATAAGGTATGTAGCGTTTAAAACTAAGTGACAAAAACACATTAGCAAGGCATAAAAATGTAAAGTCATGAAGATATGTAAAACATATTGTGGCCGAACTAAGCCTAGAGAATCAAATGCAAAACGATGAAGAAGCAGGCCTAGACATTAATTAGTTCAACCTAAGTCCTATGCACATGTCAACGGAAGTAGCAACACGTGGCTGTCCTATGAAGGTCCATGATCTTGATCTTTCATTTGCATCCATATTCCCAATGTCGAAAGTTTGAGGTTGTAGCCATGGGTAGTGTTTTTGCTTCCATTGAGCTCATGATACTAGCAGTTTCTTTGCATTGTAGATATTGGGATCATTTGGTTAGTTTGAATCTCACTACATTGTCTTCAGTTTCTACCTATTCAAGGACAACCTATTTCTTAACTTCTTTAGGAGATAGAGTGTGAATGTCTGTCAGGTGTACACAGCTCCAAACGAATGCGGGTGAGGATTTTGAGATTATGTAATTGTGTCATCACGGTGCCCTGATTACAGTAGTGGGAATTGGGTTATAGTCTTCTAAAGCAGTCCGAGAGGGCGCAATGGATATTCGTGTTCTATCATTTTATATGCAAGGATGCAAACAATAAAAAGTTAAGACAAGTGAGATGAGTAGCAAATAGCTAACCAAACTCAATAATGTTGCTAGGCCCAATGAATCTAAGTTTAAATTCAATTACAATGGAGAAGTCTTAAGTTTCGATTGATATGAAATGTACCATAACATATTTATTAATAAAAAAACTTAAATTTAAAATAAATATCATCATAGCGAAATTGAAGCAACTTTTCAACAATCTATTAGTACAAAGCACAAATTCAAGCATCAAGTTTCCAAAATGCTCATTTAACTCAAATTAAAATTTTCAATTTGTTGTCAACAAAGACGAGTTGTCCTGCCACTATCTCGTCAACTCCAACTTTCTTATATGACTTGGTATATTTAGGACTATTTTATACTTCTGTATCTCTATTTTTTTCTTTTGTTAAATCTAAAACTCAAATGTACTTATACAAACTTGTATTTGAACAATACCTTTCCAAATAACAATTATTATACAACATCACTTTGTATATTTTCACAAAACGAAAAATAGCAAACCCAAATATTCTCACAACTACAGATAAAAATTATCTTAAGTGAAGCAAAAGTTTGCCGGTGTAGTTTAACTAAATTTGATATTTTTTCTTCGATTTGTCCGATTCCACTGATAAAATAAATCACGATGAAGCTCTATCCACCAAGTCAATTCGGCTGGAAAGAACTCGCTGAACTAATCCCGATCAAAATAACCGATATAACCAACTAACCAACTAACCAACTATACCAATAACATGAACCAATCTTCGGTTGACAACATACCGAACACAACCACAAAACAAAAAAGCACACTCAAATGCCGTCATACCTTACTAAATCAATTGCGGTTCCGGTTCATGAGAAATTGCTTGGTTAAACCACAACCCAACGCCTCATCAGGTACCTTACCAATACGGTTTAATCCCTCCGCGAAAACCACACCCATTCCCATATGCAAATGCGGTTCAATGTGACAATGAAAAAACCAAACCCCTGGATTATCCGTCACAAACCTTATCGCCGTCCATCCATACGGATACAAAATCGCCGTATTCCGTAACGGCGGATTCTTCAAATTATACGTCTTCTCATCAATTCCCGGTTTAAATTTCCCGTCACCGTAACCCAAAACCCAGAAATCGTGACCGTGAAGATGCCATGGATGAATCTCACTAACAATACCTTTTAAAACGTTAGCGTTTTGGATAATCACGTCGACCGTTACATTAAACGGGAAAACGTATATTCCGTTTCCTGTAGTGGTGTTAGGAAACGGCGGTGGATTCATAATATCGTAATCCATACGGTAACTCCTCGGCGGCGATTTCCGGTTAAATCCGAGTTTCAAGTTGTATTTAACCGAACCGAGATACGGCGTTGCCGGAGTCACTAGAGAGACGTTGTTGATCGCCCATTTCGTGTATCCGTCGATTAGATTCTGTGTGTTGAGAAGAATCAACCGTTTTCTGTATTTCTTCGGCGGCGATGGTGATCCCATCGCTGAGAAGATCTTCTTAGAGAAATTTTTGCTTCGTTCGAAATCGTCCCACCGTGGAGTCACCGGTGGAGGAGAAGAAGGGAGTTTTGAAGCAGGGGCAGTTACGTAATTTAATATAGTGAGTGCCTGAGTTGTGTTTGGTTTCCGGCCACGGACGCCGACGGAGATGTAATAGTTTTGTGAAGGGTCTTGATCGGTGGTGAGAAGGACGGAGTAGCTTTCGCCGGAGTATATGTCGATATCGTCGGTCGTGAACGGCGTTATGTAGTTGCCGTCGGCTTCGACCACCACTAGCTTGTGTCCCTGCATGTGCAAAAATCACCACACGTGTGATCAAAAGTTTTTTATTTTGAAGTCTGTGTTCCCAAAAAAAAAAAAGGAACGAAAATATGTAATTGTTCATTTTCTTTCTTGGACCGATTACTATAGAATTAGGCCTAGTACAATGTGCCCATATAACACATCAAATAAATTATTATCTTCCTTTTAGGATTTTCCCATTTATTAGTTTTCGTTCTTGTTAAAAACATGCATTATGAGTGTTTCAAACCGAAAGGTTACACTGTCGGCACTAATACGTCGTATAATTAAAACATTACTTCAGAAAATCATATATATGAAAGTTGGTCAACTCTCTCTGATTGTCACATCAATACATAAAAAAATAATATATGTCATGTTACATTATTTAACAAAAAGTTTAGCATAATTCATTGAGAGAAAATGAAAAGTCTTCTAATAATATCACTTTTAATTACTTTTTATAACTTTTAAAAATACAAAATCAGGGTAAAGTATCAAACACTATTTTACAACTTATCAATGACATTTTCTCTTTTCATTTTTGTGTCTAATGGTAAATTAGTAACAATGAAATGTAAGTTTTTTCATGTAATGAACCATTGAGACATTAGACATACCAAAAAATTCAAAATACGAGTCTCTATAGCTATATAGAAAGAGAGAAATCTAAAGTGTTTAATCAAATTACTAGCACATCATGATGTGGTTGGAATAAAGAATTGTTTATTTAAGATCAAGTTAGACAAGTTTTAAACAACATAAGTAACATAATTACATACAACTGTATCAATACATTCTATATTATTGTTGTATGTATTCATAATAGTGAAAGATTAGAATCTTAAGTCTATAAATAATCAGATTTATACGTGAGAAAAGTATAATTAATATTTCGAGTTAAGGATTAATCTAACTATTACAATTATAACTATATGAAAACAAAAATAAATAAAAACATATAAAAATTGAATCAAAGGACTAAGAATCTTGAACAACAACAAAAAACACTATTGAAGCTCATTGGTTTTTTCTTATGCACTAATATAGCTGAACTTTTAAAAAATAATTACAAGTCATATTTACGTTTTAAAAATAATACATTCAAATTTACTTTATAAAAAAATATATTATATAAAGTATTTATAAAATAGTAACACATAGATTCGCACATAATGCGGGTATTCATCTAGTATATGGTAATACACACAATAGCTGAATAGAAAGGCTTTTTAGCAAAAATGAATTGAACATGAGTTTGCGTGTCAAAACTCAAAAGTCTAAAGTAACACTGAGGCCATCTCTACCTACTTGATAGATTGATTGAGACCTCTTAGTCAAATCCCTACGGAACGTTGCACACATCTCAATACAATACATAACTTTTGTGGTGTAAAATACTACATACTATAAAATTCTACTTTGTTTTCACTGTGGACCTACCCCCATCACTTTCCAGTCCAGTGAGTACCAGCTCATACTACTGTCTATACTATCAAAAGAGTTTAGGATAGTCCATCATTCTTTTTAATTTTGTTCTCTTTTAGTTATTAATAAATCACCTCTATTTGAAGAAAATTTCCCACTATGATACTATTTTGTTGGTAGGTATTGGCTAATTGGCAATCTTCATTGACTTTCAGCCAGAAAAAACCGTCGGGTATGAAATTTGCCAAAAGACTCGTGACCCATAAGTCAAAAATCATTAAATTATTTTGGCAACATATAGAAAATCGATCATATTTTATGTTTTAATATATAGCTAAAGTCCATTGCTATTTTGGCTGTTTTTTGCATATGATTGAATACTTCAAGTTTGGTTTTTGTTTTTAGTTTGAGAATTTCCTACTGAATAATGAAAATGGAGATATAAAATAAAATGGAAAAAAAGTAAAAACCTGAACAGCCAAGTTGAGGGAGGCAAGAGCGGTGGTGCTGGAGAGTCTGATTCGGTAAGTCTTGTTCGGCTCCACGTGGAGTATCTGTGGGGCGCACTGATCACCTTCTTTAAACGTGCACATTGGTAATGATGTGTTGTTGCTAAATTGCGCCGCTAATGAACAATTGAATTGTCCCCTCCCATTTATCAATATGCTCTTCAATTTTTCATCAAAACAAATATGATGCATATATTAGAAAACTCTAAGCAAAAGAATAATTTATTCTTTTTTTCTCGCTTTAAAGAAACTCAGTGGCCAATCTATTCACATTCGAAGAATTTGCTACTTGTTAGAATTGCTTTAAAAGAGAAATATAGAAATCATTATGCCTATGTTCAAAATTCCTTTCCCAAAAAAAAAAAGAAGTTGATATGCCAGCTGTACTATTGCTTGTGCAAATTGCTCTTTATCTCAATCAATCTCCATTCTCCACTATTAAAAAAGAAAAAATGCACCTACTTTTTTGTTTTTGTTTTTAAAACAAATTTTGAATTTTTTTTAGTAAATTGATATTGTTTTAGTAAGTAAAAATAGTAAAGAGATAGTAAAAAAAAAAGAACCTGAGCTTCACCGATCCAGCGCATAGGTTTGGAAGAAAGACCGAGTTCTTGGGAGGGAATAGCCTCATGCCACCAGTCACTGAGTAAGAGATTAAACTCACCATCGTATCTCAATCTCTCGCTCTTTCCTTTAGCCACGTCCACAATCAACGATCCGTATAGCCCAGCTGATCTCTGCATGCCATAGTGTCCATGGTAGAAATGTGTTCCCGGCTGCACCATTTCATTTATCCCCAAATTTGTTACTATTTATTTTTGTTACAATAATGGAAAAAGAGAAGAAGAAAAAAGTTACCTTTTCAACAGTGAAATTGTAGGTAAAAGTCTCTCCAGGGTTAATTGCGCATTGAGTAACTCCTGCTGCTCCATCTGCCCATGGACTTCCGAACTATATTCACAAAACGCAGTTAAAGTATTCAGTCATCTACTAAGTAGTAACTTTACACTGAATTAGGCTTTAGGAATGCAAAATAAGGTAAATTATAGAGTAGTGTCAATGTACTATTTTGTTGCGATAATTTTAAGGGACAATAAATAGTGTTTATGGGAAAAGCAAACGTCGTAAATGAAGTTATTGAATCAAGAAGAGACAAAGTGATCATGCATGGCATGTGCTGCTTAACCCATTATTTCTGCAACTTCACCCATTTTCTTTCTTCTTTTATCATCTAATATCATGACAAATCATACCAATCTACAATTCTTTATACAATGGACACAATCATTGAATTAATGTATAGAGAAAAAAGAAAACAAATTAAGCAGAAGAAAATAGAAGATCTGAAAAAGTTCATATGGTAAGTGATGATCCGAGTGATGACACTTAGTGTATCCATCTTAATAATAACTTCTGTTGTGTTTACAAAATACTCGGCGCTTTCTAGATCCATGATCTGGTTATAGTGAAAAAAAAGAGAGAGAACCTGACGGATTCCATGCCAATGGATGACAAGGCCTTCGGTGGTGAGTTTGTTGGTGAGATTGACGACGATGGTGTCTCCGGCGAAGGCTTTTATGGTGGGACCAGGAAACTCGCCGTTGACGGTCATAACGGCGCCCTCTTTGCAGTCCGGCGACCAATACTTGTACTCCACCTCCCAATGATATTCTCTCACGGCGGCAGACGCCGTGTGAGTCAAGACAGCCACCACCAGCACTATCCACCACACACCCATTTGGCTTATGTATGTGAATGATGATGATGTGTGCTCATCATAAGACATATATATAGGAGGAGAGAGGAAGAGATAGTGGGCAAAACCATAGATTGGGTTTTTTGGTCAAAAAGGCTATTTATTTATTTTTTCTTTAAATTTTAGGGTTTTAGAATGGTCACAATGTTAATGGACATAATTGCGATCGTGTAAACAATCAAAATATCTCAAGAAGATTCGGTATAGTAGTGATCTCATGTTACATGTTTTTAGGGTGACAAAGTTGAATTTGTCTTAGACGGTGAGATCACGTTCACAATCTTTACAATGCCAAGTTTATCAATCTCACTTCTTGGTTGTTTTGAACATGTACGTAATGTTAACTATCACACAAAATCCTATATTTTAGGTATATGTCAAAAATTAAATACGTCTTTCTTGTGTATTTTTAAAATATTTTTTTAAATTATTTAATATTATTCTTTTGTGAACATAATAATTGATCGTGTCAAATAAAAACTTTAAAAATTAGAGTCCTACTTGTCTACTTTTTTTTTTCATCATCAGTCCTACTTGTCTACTTTACAACCACGCATCACGTACGTCTATAACTTTGTTAATATGCTTTGAATCTGTTCGACGGCTAGCAACAGCATTACGAGAGATTTGTTAAAGGATATGTAGGCCGTAGCTTTGAATTTTTTACTTGTGGTCTAAATCCAGTTAGAGTTAAGTAGAGTTTCTCAATAACACACTTGTTCTCCCTAATCTCTGTTATAAGTGAAACAGTTTTTCATTACATTATATTTCCCGTAATAAAACCAGTCTCATTTGACATCCGTTCTGTCAATAATGTGTAGCCTAATAGTTTATACCAGTGATATATATAGTATCATATCAAATTTTAAATTCAATTCTATAAAGTGCAAATGAGTGAGATGATGAAAAAGAGAAGTTGACGAAAGCTCCACGAAAAACTCGTGAAACTTACTAACAAGCAAAATAAATTGTAATATATTTTTCCTTTTTGATCTGGAAAGGAATGGTTGCTCACAACAAATTTCGAATTTAGATGGCTCCATTCCACATTAATTAGGACACCACGATAATTCATACTTTAGACTATTTTAGTGACACGATGTGTTGTTGTATACTTGTATCTCTGGTAATATTCTTTTATTTCGAGTTACTATACTTTTGGCAACCTACAATAGTCAATAGTCTTAATCGGTGGAAAAGTTTATACATCCATAAAAGTTTATACCTTTTGAATATATTACTTTGAAATGAATACTAACAGTCAAAAATACTAACAGTCACACTAGCACCATTCGGAAATTAACTCGCTTCAAGCAGTGTTGAGTAAGTATAATTTGTACATACTATAAGTTAAATTGTTAAGAGGAGATGAATTCAGGTTATCCAATAATTAAGTATTATTTTCACTTAAACCAGTTTAATATCCAAAAAAAAATCTTTGTTACATGGAATTGATAGTCACTTACGATGATCCTGACAAAAAATGAAAGCCAGTTAAGTGACTTGGGCCAATACACCATGGCTAATACAATTATCTATCATCTACCACTTATCAATTTCTTTTCTGTTCTAGCTTGTGTTCCCTACTTGTTCCCTACTTGCTTATAAGAAGTAAACTTATGAGTTATGAAATACGACCTATATTTGTACGTTACCACAACAAAAACTAAAAACATAGCCAATATCAAATCCTATGAAAGTACATATTTGTGTGCAACCATATAGAGCGAGATGGTGACATATATGAAGTGGACTAAGTCACAAATTAAAAGGTTCATATGTAAGTTATGTACCATATTAATTATAAATATGCATGTCATACGTAACTAAATAAGATTTTAAGTTTCTTTAATAAATCATACACTTAAGAGATCCTGTTGCACCATAAAAATAATTTAGAAAGAGATCTTGTCCCCCAACAAGAGAATTAAACATATTTTCTTTGATCCTATCAATTAGAACATCCTTATTTTTATCCCTTTAAAAAATTAAGAAACCCAACGAGGAAAATAAACACACATACCAACCCCGGTTCATTTAAGGGCGTCCCCGGTTCATAAGCCATTTCCTGGTTAATCCACAACCAAGCGCTTCATCCGGTATCTCCATCTTACCAATCCGGTCTACTCCCTCCACGAAAACCACACCCATACCCATATGCAAATGCGGTTCAATATGACAATGAAAAAACCAAACCCCTGGATTATCCGTCACAAACCTTATCGCCGTCCATCCAAACGGATACAACACCACCGTATTCCGTAACGGCGGATTCTTCAAATTAAACGTCTTCTCATCAATCCCCGGTTTAAATTTCCCTTCACCGTAACCCAAAACCCAGAAATCATGACCATGAATATGCCACGGATGAATCTCACTAATCACACCTTTTAAAACATTAGCGTTTTGAAGAATCACGTCGACGACGATTCCAAACGCGAAATTGTAAATCCCGCTACCTTTCGTTGTGTTTGGATTCGGCGGCGGTTTCATGATATCGTAATTATCCATAATTAACTTCTTCGCCGGCGATTTCAAATCGTACGCCGATTTTAAACCGTATCTAATTGATCCGAGGTACGGCGTCACCGGTACGGATAATGAGACGTTGTTGATTGACCATTTCGTGTAATCTTCGTAGAGATTCTGTGTGTTGAGGAGGATTAGCTGGTCATGTGATTTCTCCGGCGGTTTTGGATATCCTTTAGCGGCGAAGATCTTCTTCGAGAAGCTTTTGCTCCGATCTGTGTCGTTCCAGATTGGAGTCACCGGTGGTGGATGAGATGGGCGTGACTCAGTGGCATCAACGTAATTTATCACGGTGAGTGCTTGAGGAGTTTTGGGTTCTCGGCCACGAACGCCGACGGAGATCCAGTACTTCTTTGATGGAAGTGCGTTGGTTTTAAGGAGAACAGAATAAGTTTCGCCGGAATAAACGTCAATGTCGTTGACGGTGAACGGTGCGACGTAGTTGCCGTCAGCTTCAACAACCACCAGCTGGTGTCCCTGTCACGTGCGCAATCAAACCACACGTGTGAGCTTTTAAAGTACACGTGTGAGTTGAAAAGAAAGAAACTTACTTGAACAGCCAAGTTGAGGGAAGCAAGAGCAGTTGTGCTAGCGATTCGAAGACGGTACACTCTATTGGGTTCGACTCGAAGAGTTTGAGGTGCACACTGATCATTTTCTTTAAACGTGCATACATCTTTCTCTCCTCCTTTGTTAAAATACGCTGCTTGTGAACAATTGAACTGTCCTCTTCCATTGATCAACAAGCTTTGAGGTTCACCGATCCAACGCATAGGACGAGAAGAAAGAGCGAGTTCTTGCGCGTGAATGCTTTGGTGCCACCAGTCACTGAGCAAGAGATTGAACTCTCCATCGTAAATTAACCTCTCTTTTGGTGATCTTACTATTAACATTCCGTATAGTCCCGATGATCTTTGCATTCCGTAGTGTCCATGGTAGAAATGTGTTCCCGCCTACACCGTATTCTTTCCCAATTAATTAACCAAATAATGTTGTTTCTTAACATTCATAAAATATAAAACTAGAACAAGTTTAAAGTAACCTTATCGACAATGAACTTGTAAGTGAAAGTCTCGCCAGGATTAATAGGACACTGGGTCACACCTGCTGCTCCATCAGCCCATGGAGTCCCTTTCTGTTCCATGATCACAAATTAGTTTTTGATAATAATTTTTTTTGTGAATTAATTATACAGACTGTATAGTACTAGTAGTGGCTCTGAAACAATCTAAGACCACCATTATCGGTAGTATCTTAGCCAAATCTTAGCTAAGATTTATGAAGAAAAAATTTAAATATAAGCCTAAAAACTCTTATATAAAAGCTCTTTCTTCACAAATCTTAACTTAAAAATTTGGTTAAGATACCACCAATAATGATACCACCAATAATGATACCACCAATAATGATGCTCTAACATCACACACAAAAAAATTGAAAAAATAAAACTGAAAATCAGCAGAACAACGGTTAGCATTTGTATTTTTTTTTTGTTGAATAAAAAGTAATGGTTCTAATTCGGTCGTAAAACAATCAAACATATAGTTGTATAGAATAAGCTCATTGTCACATTTTTTGTTTGTTTGTTGATGCTTCTTGTCACATTACATACTTATATTTTTGTATAGAAGGAAGAAATTTAGAGTTTATTGAATAACCTGACGTATGCCGTGCCAATGGATAACAACACCTTCGGTGGAGAGTTTGTTGACGACGTGGATAATGACCGTGTCTCCGGCGACTGCGTCTATCGTTGGCCCTGGAAACTGGCCGTTGATGGCCATAACGATTCCTTCTTTACAATCCGGCCACCAGTACTTATACTCAACCTCCCACGTTGATTCTACTACTGCCGCCGACGCCGAGTGAAACGCCACCACAACCACCGTTAGTAGCCACCACACAATTACCGCCATGGAATCTTTCACTTTATTTTCTTTTGCGTGGCTTATGAATTATGATGAATTGTGAAGCACTGGTGAGTGTATGAAATAGGCTTTGTTTTTTGAAAATTTCAAAAATTGAACCTTAAAAACAAAAGTGGATTGTTTCTCTAAGATGCAGTTTTATTTTGTGTGTGGTGGATATTAGTGGTTGAACTTAAACATTACAAACGAAAAAGAAAAGACGACAAGATCGACGGGGCCATATATTTTGGCAGTTTCGTATGATGGACACTGGAGTAATTATTGAATACGAAATTTCGAAAATCATACGATCAATTATTTACGTATAAAAATACGAGCGTACATTCATGTGGCTTTCTAAATTTCTATCATGCACAAAATAATGTAGCTCTTACTTATAGTCTCCATGAAATTGTATGTGTTAATTCACTGCTGTTATTATTGCTATGAAAATGCTTCTTATTTTTTATTTTATTTTCCAAAGAGTTACTGATATTATATATATGAAACAAAGAGTTCTTATTGTGTTTAATTGACCAAAAAAAAACTGTATTTATATATTTTTAAAAAGAGAAGATAATTGACCAGAAGAAAGAAACTGACAATGACAAGTGTCTTTCACTGAGAGAACTACTTTCAGTGATGTACATATTGATTTGTGTTAAAATCATTATGATACTTCATACTTCACATTCAGTCATATTCAAATCGATATACTGCCAAAATTTAAAAAACATAATACGTGTTATTGTCTTATTGATAATAACAATACATGCCATTGGTCCCAAAATTATATGGACTTAGTTGAAGCTAATCCTAAATTTCTCAATTTCTAAATAGCTGAGTAACCCAACTATTCGAGGATATTAAGATGTTTTTCTTTACATAATCCACAAACTCCTATTGAGGCTATAAACAGTACAATATAGGAAGCACAACACGTGTTTTCTTTCTTATTTTTGCAATTTAGCCGAACTCACATGTATGCTCTGTCTGGTATGGGTTGATGATGAATCGCAGAACAATGGATATGATAAGTATGGGATTCGAATTGGAAAATAAAATGATAGTACCAAATCACACAAAACCTTTTTTGGCTTTATATAACAGATCTAAAACACAAGTGTTAAATGCAGACAAGGCAGAACAACTTGATACCATACCAATACAAATGTTACTTCTCAGAATCCCACAACCGAACATTACAGTAAGCGAAAATCGCATTTAGAAATTTTACATACAGACCTCGAAGTTCTCAATTGAGACCAGATGATATTACCGATTCGATTCTTCATTTTTTTTGTTTTTACTACATATATATACTTATTACATAATAGATGTGATATTTGATAAAGTGGTGAAGTGTTCTTACAAGGTCACCCCCCAATTCTTCATTTTCAGGTTTTGCCAGTTGTTTCAGGTGCAGTTAGTGTCGTAGCTTGCAAGACCGAGTAATTCCGGTCCCTCCAATCTCGGGTTGTTCTCAAAGCTGCACCATTGTTTTGTGTTATTAGGTACAAATGCTCATATGCAACTTTATCAGTTTATTATACGAAACATATGATTCAATTGATGTCTGTATCAAAGACTACTTACAAGAGACAAAAAATGCAAAATGCAGAGGAAACGTTATGAAGAAGCTTTGTTGGCTAAGTGAAAGAAGAAACTTACTTCTGTAAAGGAATGTGAGCAAAGGGTCCGTTTGTTGGGATTGTTCCACACAAATCATTGCTTGAGACGTCACTGAGCAAAAGGAAGACAAATATAATATGTTTTTTTAAGCAAAAGGATGAAGTCTGGCAATTTTAGAGAAAAGTAGCAGAGCGTTAACAGACAAACAATGAAAAAGCTGAACTTACACAACTTTAAGGCTTGGGATTGCCGTGAGTGCTCTAGGGATTGGACCGGTCAATCGGTTGTCATTAAGCCGTCTGCCACATTAAACAGTTTCTTAGAGAGACAATGTATGAAGAGGCATCACAAAAAAAGAATCAGGTATTGGAGAACAACCCACATAAACAATCTTGTTCTCTTACTCAACATTTGATAAATCATTTTGCAATTTTTAAAGAAGTCTTGAGTATATTGTTCAATGTGTCTGTATCAGAGTTTGAGAGAAACTTACAAAAAGACCAGAGACTTCAATTTTCCCAAAGAAGTGGGAACTATCCCTGTAAGATTGTTGTTGTACAGATCCAAGCTGATGAGATTCTTCAGATTTCCAAGTTCGGAAGGTATAGTTCCTTGGATGTTGTTTTTGTAGAGCTCTCTGCATCAATCATAGGACAAGTTAAGAGTTAGTCTTACATTGTCTATAACATAACCAATCTCAAAGTAAACAGTTTATGTGCATTATATGGTATACAATGTTAATTCCATTATAAATTTCGGATAAGTAAAAGTCAAAAGAGTGATGGCATACAGATACTGTAAATGTTCAAGCTTCCCAAGCTCAGGCGCAAGATGTCCAGAGAGGTTTGAATTTCCCAAATCCCTGCCAATATATGTAGAATTAGATATGCAATCAACAATACCAATATTGATATTGTAGAAGAAGAAGACAATAATGCACAGATGAACAAGAGACAAGCATTAACTTTTTATACTCGATTAGCTGTTCTCTTGATACATCAAACAGTTATTAGAGATAATGTGAAATCAAGTACAAAGAATCCACAATTCTTCTAAAAAAGTAAGAACTCACAAAGTAGGGACCAAAAAGTAAGCTAGATCAGTAACAAAGCATTGAGAAAATCATAAGGTACAAGTAAAAATTGAACTGCTTAATAGATGGAATAACTATTAGGGATTCTTTCAAGGAATCCAATGACTAGAAAAGTCTACACAGTGCAAAACATAGGAGCTTTAGAGTTTAGATTTCCCCTTTTCATACTAGAAAGTGTTTCTTTTTTCCTTTAACTTGTTGTACTCTACATTTGAAGCTTCGAAAAGGACCATATCATAAATAGTTTCATGAACCTTAAAGTTACCCCAATCTGAAGTGTTTACAAGGGAAAATGAAAGCTAGAAACAAATACAACACACAGACAAAATCCCCATTAGACTTATCCATCTCAATCTCTAGGAAGTTATGGTCAAGTTTATCTAAGATCTTCCACAACGACCAAAAGGGTCTAGATATGACTCTAATACCATCATGTTAAAGCTCAGTCATAAATCGACTGAAACATCAAACGATGCTATCTAATAATAGAAACAAACCCAGAATATCTATCCTATAAATAGAGCAAAAATTTCAGACTGTATCAATAGAATCTCCACAGATTCTTGGCGAATCAACTTGTTCAAAACAGGAGATAAGAGAAAAGAGGATCTTACACACGAGTGACGCGGTTGTCTTGGTTACAGGTGACATGGAACCAGGTACAAGGATTAACAAGAGTTGGATCCCAGCTCTGGAGGACATGGTCTGGATCTGTCAAACTCCGGCGAAGAGCGTAGAGAGCATCTCCTTCGGAGTTTGCTTCGACCAGGTGAATCAAAGCTAAGGTTAGGGTTAACGAAGCTGCGAAGAGCTCCCACCGATAGTTTCGAGACGCCATGTGAGCTTTCGGAGGTTTAAGAGAGGGAAATCGAAAAGGAATTTGAGAGTAAAGGGAAAATTTTCTGAACAAAGAGGAGAAAGCAAAATTAGGGTTACGTTGGTTCCCCTTTATTGAAGTTGGAAGAAATCGATTATGCGATTGGTGTGGGAAATGACAGAGAAATACTCCTTTTCAGTTTTACTTTTTTGTGTCTTTTTTTGTTGTTCACTTTCTTTTTACATTATTTTATTATTATTTAAATTCTTGTCTTTTTCTCAATTTCTTTATTTTTTTTAATCAAGCTGTTTTTTTATTTTTTTCCATTTACAAAGAATGTATACAGAACTCAACTCACTCCATAAAAAATAAAATAAATTAAAGGAAAAAAAAGAAGAGGAATTTGCTTTAGATTTAAAATGAATTGTATATGGACACATTGAAAATTAAACTCTGAAGCAGTTAAACTTTGATTTTTAAGAGAAAGAAACAAGTCAAGTCTTCGTATGTAACTTATTTCATGGTTTTAAAAATTGTTGGTCAAAGAAGTTAAGAGGTTGTTTGATTTGGTCAACATTGGAGACTCTTGAGAGTTCACTTCACGCGGAAACAAACAGTGGTTTTTTGTGTGCACACATTATTCTTGTGATGATATCATGAAGATTAGTATGAATAATGTGATATTTATTCACTTTTTGTTAATTTGGTAAGAATTATTTTATCATTGATTTTGATGGAATACGAGTTGTGTGCACTAACGAAAAAGAGAGAGTTTAAGTGCAAACATAACAAATTAAGATTTAAGACAAAGTCAATGATATTCGGGGGGAATAAGATAAGATTCTTAAGATAGAATCCGATCCGACAAACACATAACACTTAAATGTCGGAATAATAATAGCAACTCCACTCCTCCCTTACATTATAAAGGTAGCAATTAGCAAACAAATGACGACAAAAAGGGTAGGAATTGTCTTTTCTTAACGACACCGACTTTTCCAAATCGTTCGCCTGGAAATGAAATTTAAGGACCGGTGATTACGCTTCTGACCGGTAACTCGCCATTCGTATGGGTTTCTCTAGAAGCCTGCAGGTTTTACTGGTTCGGGCCAAATAATGTAGACCCGCATCTCTGAAAGTTTGCCCTTAAAGAATAAAGACTATGGGCCTAATAAATAAGCCCACAATCTTTTTATTTTAGGTTTTGGATATTGTTGTGATTTGATCTTTCATTTAAAAACACCATTTCAGTATGCTTCTTTATACCATTCTATTAAAAAACACACACAGACTAAAGTGTGGTATTGCAGTCATAAGAGTATTGTTTCTTGGAGAGGAAGAAAACTACACATTTTGGTTTGGAGGTTTGAGAATGAGAGGATGTGATTGCATTTACCCAAAAATAGTTCCTCTATTCACGTTCCCTCACATTATTCAACATTCTCCTGCATGAATGGAATTGGTATGTCTGTATGTCATGACAAGTTCAGGCGTCTCACTAACAAAAACGTCCATTACTTTATTAATTTAATTACAATAAGATGCCTTTTTTTTGTTTAATATCATTCAAATCATTATGTCCAAAAACACAAAAATAGTAAATAGATTGCAAAAAA
>Ga0041059_1000989_pt1 | contig 22489 bp, 17 predicted proteins | sample AraColnosormetaG_FD_56232 | JGI IMG/M metagenome (GOLD analysis project Ga0041059, IMG submission 56232) | Arabidopsis roots microbial communities from North Carolina, USA - Col MF nosort | ecosystem: Host-associated > Plants > Roots > Unclassified | place: USA: North Carolina | collected... | reverse complement strand
TTTTTTTTTTTTTTACATTCGTGCTATTTGAAAGAAAAAAAAAACTTATAGTTGCTATGAATGAGAAACCATCTTCCTATGTATGTTGACCTGATAATCACTTGCTATGAATGAGACATTTTTATATAAAAAAACCGCTATGAACGAGACATTTAAAACCATCACGTTGACAGCAAACTGCATATAAATTAAGTTACCGAATGGTTTAATGGGCCTAGTAATGGGCCAAACAGTCTTTCTCCTTTATTTCAGATTGATATAGTGGCCACTACAAATGCAGGACCTGTCCCGTTGAGGAATAACCGGTTTTCAATTCAATTGAGAGAAGGTTTATTGTATTCGTCGTCTCCCATCCGATAAGAGAGAAAGATAGTTTACAGTCACAGAGATACTTTTCTCACTCATCTCTCTCTCTCTTTCCCGCTTCCCTCCTTAAACCCCAATTCTTCTCCTGCTCACAAAAACCCTATCTTTTGGGTTTTGTTATACAGTGATGATGAAACCTGCTTCTTTGCAAGGTTTCTCCTCACATGCGTCCTCCTCTATCTACTCCGATGTTCGCAGGCCAGCTACTACTCCTTCGAAAATGGCAGCTTTTAGTGCCCTCTCGCTTTGTCCCTATACTTTCACCTTCCGCCAAAGCTCTCGAATTAAGTCTACCGTTTCCTGTTCCGTCACTTCTGCTCCTGCTTCTGGTCTGTTGTTTTTCTTTCTCTCCTCGTCTTTTCCTATTGGGTTCCTCGGAAATTAAGTTATTGATTGAGTAAATGTGCTCCACTACTGTAATGGGTTTGGAGTATTTTGAATTAGCATAGAAAAAAATTGAAACTTTATAAGATTTTTGGTTGATAGTGGCCGATAGTTTGGACAGAGTTTCTATGGAGATTCTCACTCTGATTCTGTTGATACTTGATAGTATGAGTAGAATCTTTGAAATTTGGTTGTTTTATGTGTCGTGAATGGACCATAGGAGACTGACTAGTCGAGTGTTTTTATTTGTGTGTGTATTGACTCTATTTGTTGATTCTGGTGTTATGTATCAGGTACATCTTCATCCTCTAAGACGCCACGTAGAAGATCAGGTCGACTAGAAGGAGTTGGAAAAAGCATGGAGGATTCGGTGAAACGTAAAATGGAACAGTTTTATGAAGGAACCGATGGACCACCTCTCCGTATTCTTCCCATAGGAGGCCTTGGTGAAATTGGAATGAACTGTATGCTTGTTGGAAACTATGATCGTTACATTCTAATCGACGCTGGTATAATGTTCCCTGAGTAAGTCCGGAGATACATTCATCTTGTTAATATTGGCGAGAAGTCATTATCTTTGTGTGCGTGGTGCTAACTCTCCGTGGAAAACATTGCTGTATAATGTTACAGTTATGATGAGCCTGGGATCCAGAAAATAATGCCAGACACAGGATTTATCAGACGATGGAAACACAAAATTGAAGCTGTTGTTATAACGCATGGTCATGAAGATCACATTGGTGCGTTGCCTTGGGTAAGGTCTTCTTCTACTCCTTGAAAAATCCATAATGAGCCATAGACTTTTGGAGATTTCTAGATAGAGTCTAGCTTTTATTTTTCAATTAACAGCTGCGGCTCGTGTGTATAATGCAGTTCTTTTCCTCAGTCCATTGCTGGTTTCTGTTCTTTTTTTGACCGATACCCTTTTACATGAGCAGGTTATCCCAGCATTGGACCCTAATACACCAATATTCGCATCATCCTTCACCATGGAGGTGATTTACACCTTGATTCTTGACTTTTACTTTTCTGTTTCAATAAGTCCTATTTTTCTTATTTATATTAACAGCTACTAGCTTAGATATATAGCTTCAGTTCAAAATGTATGTACCTCAGCTTGCGTTCATATCAGTCAGAATTGTCATGTACAGGCAGTTAGTTGCCTATATCCTATCACGCTTAATCTTCTCTCATTATTATTTTTTTGTTTTTCTGTGCAATAGCTTATAAAGAAGCGCTTGAAGGAGCATGGAATCTTCGTTCAATCTAGACTTAAGACATTCAGCACTCGAAGGAGATTTATGGCTGGACCATTTGAGATAGAGCCCATTACAGTTACCCATTCTATTCCTGATTGTAGTGGTTTATTCCTCCGTTGCGCTGATGGTAATATTCTTCACACTGGTGATTGGAAGGTAGAGTAACCCCTCATAAATTATTTCATGTCCCTTAAATAGCCCTCAAGCTCCATGAGATAATTTGGTTGATAACAGATTGATGAAGCACCATTGGATGGAAAAGTCTTTGATCGTGAAGCTTTAGAAGAACTCTCAAAGGAAGGAGTCACATTGGTAATGATTCTGTGCAGAGTCATACTTTTGTTAAATGTTGAAAGCAATATAAACTACGGTTGAAATGGTTATACTGACTACTATAGGTGATAAATTAAAACAATTTTTCCATCTCTTACACAGATGATGAGTGACTCAACAAATGTGTTGTCACCTGGAAGGACAATTAGTGAAAAGGTGGTAGCAGATGCTCTGGTAAGGAATGTAATGGCGGCCAAGGGAAGAGTAATCACAACTCAGTTTGCCTCTAATATACACCGTTTGGGAAGTATAAAAGCTGCTGCTGATATAACTGGTCGAAAGTTGGTATGTCTTTCCCCCCAATTTTTAGCTCGGGCTATGTTTTGCCTATTTTCCATCAAGATTGTAGATAATCCTCCAACTCCTGCTAGCGTTTTTTCCATATATTCCACCATTTATTGCATGTCGCCAAGTGTTTCTCAAATTATGAAGCAAAAGTTTCATTTAGGAAGTTAAAGAACAAAGGTTCATTTGTTTTTGTATCCAGGTCTTTGTTGGCATGTCGTTGCGGACATACCTAGAGGCAGCTTGGAGGGATGGAAAGGCTCCAATTGACCCGTCAAGTCTGGTATAAGACCTTTCTCTTATACAATGAATTTGAAGAGAAACTTTTCGACGTTAGCATATGCTCCAATTAACTTATACGATAAATGCATAAAGTTTGTTTTTAAATAAAAAAGCGCCAACACCTGCCATATGTTAGTTTGATGATTCAAACAAGTTCTGGTTTCTGATTTCACCTAATTGTTTATCCTTCTCTAATGTTTACGAAGATAAAAGTCGAAGACATTGAAGCATATGCTCCTAAGGACTTACTGATTGTCACAACTGGATCACAAGTAAGTTAATCTTGTCAACTTGTGGAGTGGTGATTTCAATTCGACTTTCCTAGCTAATTTATTTGTTACTCTTATTTGACAATAACTCTAATCAGGCAGAACCACGCGCTGCCCTGAATCTTGCATCATATGGGAGTAGTCACGCATTCAAACTTACGAAGGAAGACATAATTCTTTACTCTGCCAAGGTGTATATATGAAAATCTACATACATAGGCTTAAGAGCATCTAATAAGTTAGTGGCTGTGATCGCTGATATCTATTTCGGTCTAATGTTTTAATCCAGGTAATCCCAGGCAATGAATCACGAGTAATGAAAATGATGAATCGGATAGCAGATATCGGGCCAAATATTATCATGGGTAAGAATGAAATGCTCCACACATCTGGTCATGCCTACCGTGGAGAATTGGTAAGCTGCTGCTTCTCTTAAGACTGTTGATACCTTCAGAAGTTTTGTTGCCAGCTTTCCTTTCTGTTTCTTTTCACTTCATCAATCTTAGGCTTTTAGCGCATATGTAAAGGTGTAAAGGCAATAGTTCCCTGTTTGCAAACTGATGAATATCTAAGGGAAAATTTTGTTTCTAATGATTGTAACTATTCCCTATTTTGAAGGAAGAGGTCCTTAAAATAGTGAAGCCGCAACATTTTCTTCCCATACATGGAGAACTTTTGTTTCTTAAGGAGCATGAGTTGCTCGGGAAGTCTACTGGGATTAGACACACTACTGTAAGTCTCTCACCAAAGACATATGAACTCATGGTAGATAAATAGCATACAACATAGGAAAATACCGATTGTGAAGATTTTTTCTAAAAGTTCTGCAACATGTTTATGAGTTTGATGAAATAGATGCAAATTTCATCTGGTCACAAAGTGCCTCAACCGTGAAAACAGAATTTCTGAGACATGTTCAATTTAATACAAAAATTTCATGGAAGGATCCCTTTATTATCTCTCGGAGATATAAAATAAAGAAACCCTTGTTTGTCTGGTATTAAAACCTAGGTCAACTAGCTGAATGTTTCACTTTTTTTTTTTTTCATTTTCTCCAACTTCAGGTTATAAAGAACGGAGAAATGCTAGGAGTTTCTCACCTGAGAAATAGAAGGGTTTTGTCTAATGGATTTAGCTCTCTTGGCAGGGAGAATTTGCAGGTTGATTTGATTGTCACTGTTGTGTTCTGTTTATCTTGTGTAAATGACTAGATTAGGATATTGAATAATCCTAGCGTTGCTGCAGTTAATGTATAGTGATGGTGATAAAGCATTTGGCACATCAAGCGAACTATGCATTGACGAACGACTTAGAATTTCTTCTGATGGCATTATAGTTCTGAGGTAAATCTGAATTGTAACATTCCTGTGCCAGTGCATTTTGTTAGTCGTATTTAATAATTTGTTGGCTTCCTTGTATGATTTTCTATAATCCAGCATGGAGATCATGCGTCCAGGGGTCTCAGAAAACACTTTGAAAGGAAAAATAAGAATCACAACGCGGTGCATGTGGCTTGACAAAGGAAGACTTTTAGATGCACTTCACAAAGCAGCTCATGCTGCTCTATCAAGTTGTCCTGTGACATGTCCCTTGTCTCACATGGAAAGAACAGTCTCCGAAGTCCTGAGGAAGATTGTAAGGAAGTACAGTGGTAAAAGGCCTGAAGTCATCGCTATAGCCACTGAGAATCCAATGGCTGTCCGAGCTGATGAGGTCAGTGCGAGACTGTCTGGTGATCCAAGTGTTGGTTCTGGAGTTGCAGCTTTAAGGAAAGTTGTTGAAGGAAATGACAAAAGAAGTCGGGCGAAGAAAGCACCTTCACAAGAAGCTTCCCCCAAAGAAGTAGATCGCACTTTGGAAGGTCTGGTCTTACTTTCACATTTGTAGGTCTATATTCGGGATGTAATCTAACATGTTTCAGTCATGCAGATGATATCATTGATAGTGCAAGACTACTGGCTGAAGAAGAAACTGCGGCATCAACATACACGGAAGAAGTTGATACGCCCGTTGGGAGTTCTTCAGAAGAGTCAGACGATTTTTGGAAATCATTCATCAATCCATCATCGTCACCTTCACCGAGTGAAACAGAAAATATGAATAAGGTAGCTGATACGGAGCCTAAAGCAGAGGGTAAGGAAAACAGCAGAGACGACGATGAATTAGCTGATGCTTCAGATTCTGAAACCAAGTCATCACCAAAACGTGTGAGGAAGAACAAATGGAAACCGGAGGAGATAAAGAAGGTAATCAGAATGCGAGGAGAGCTGCACAGTAGATTTCAAGTGGTGAAAGGTAGAATGGCATTGTGGGAAGAGATCTCTTCAAATCTATCAGCTGAAGGAATCAATCGAAGCCCGGGACAATGCAAATCTCTCTGGGCATCACTTATTCAGAAATACGAGGTTCGTCTCTGAACATATGAATCTGTAGCCGTAGATTTGAAGTTCATGATTACAAGATCAAAAGCTCTTAAGTTAGCAACCAAGATTTGATGTAATACATTTTTGTGCAGGAGAGCAAGGCTGATGAGAGAAGCAAGACGAGTTGGCCACATTTTGAGGATATGAACAACATTTTGTCAGAGCTAGGCACACCTGCGTCTTAAGTAATGTGATTTAGATGACATTATCTTCCCAAAAGAATCATCTCCAGATTTTCTTAAATTGAACAAAAACAGAAAAGCATTAATTATATTATGTATGTAACCAGCTGTAAGATGATTTTTGTCTGTAGAACTAGAAGCTATCAACGCAGAATCCAAATCCCAAGGGACAAGAAAGCCATGACTAGTTTTTTCGGTTTGGTTTAAGATTCGCTTTGGCTTCAAACACATGACTAACCGGAATTATTCAATTTTGATGTTCATGTGGTTTTCTTATTGGTTTTCGTTGATTTTATATACCACCAATCACTAATTTTTTTAATTAAATCCGGTTTAGATGCTGTTGTACATTGAACCAACAGTTAAAGTGAGAAATGACGGTTTCACCCTTAAAGCAGCGTAGCCCGTCTGGTATTCCACCGTCGATCGCCGCCGTGGCAATTTTGGTAATTTATTATTATTTTAAAAACAATGTGAAAGAGATTAATGCAAAGTTGAGAGCTGAGTTTCCGACAAATTTATTGGATTGACGAACTTTGAAGAAGAAGAAGAGAGATGCCGAAGAGAACGACACACACGTACTCGAGCGAGGACGCCGCGCCGGATGGACCCGACTCTGATCTCTTCGTATACTACTGCAAACACTGTGGTTCTCATGTCCTTATCACTGGTTCGTTTCTCCAATTTCACCTTTTGATTCCGAGTTTGGGGTTTAGTTGCGTTAAATTAGAGTGAAACCCTTTTACTTGCGAGATTGCTCTTTGGTTTCCAGATACATTGATTGGGAATTATGATTGAAAGTTTCAATCTTTGATTTACTTTGAACATCAGGTCATAGTAGTTTATAGTTTTTAAGTGGTGGATAACTTCTTGCTTTGAATTTAGATTAACAACAAACTACTTTTTAGGTCCAAGCACAGATTTTTACATGATTTCGATTTAGATTCTTGGGGTTTTGTTACTCTGGTAATGTTGATATTCGTTTGTGAACTAAAAAGTTGGAATGTGTTAAGACTTGTAGCTCATTGCATGTTTCCAGTAATTCTGTAGATTTACTTATGTCCTGAATCTTTCTCATTGGCTTGGTTACTCCTTGAGAACTTAAAAGCTAAGATTTTAAGTGGTGAAATATGTCGTTTATCCGATTAAGAGTGTAACATGCAAAGTTATGGTATCCTTGTATATTGCTTGTATACTAATTTAGATCCTTTACAAGATACCCAGTTGCAGAAGATGCCAAAAAGGAAGACCGACAGGTCGAATGTACTTGACAAGAAGACGCACCTTGCTAGGTTGAATGTCAGCGAGGGAGGAAAAGTTTTATTGAAACGGTAAGTTTTGGTCTAGAGCTACTGAGCCAGTGTTTGGATTTAACCATCGATTTATCTAAAAGTTTGTTTCTTTATGTTTGGTTTGTTACCAGTGGCGAAGGAAAAATGGAGAGACAGTTTAGAATGAACTGTATCGGTTGTGAGCTTTTTGTTTGTTATCGTGCTGAAGAGAATCTGGAAACAGCGTCTTTCATTTACATTGTTGATGGAGCACTTAGTGCTGTTGCTGCAGAAACCAACCCACAGGTACAATTGGTTTCTTATAATCTTTTCAATTCCAAGATCAAAAACTAGATCACTAATCTGTTGTGGCGGCACACAGGATGCACCAGTACCTCCCTGCATTTCACAACTCGACGGTGGACTTGTTCAGGTTGCAATAGAAGTGGAAGACCGTGCACAACGTTCAGCAATCACAAGTAAAACATAGTATTATGGCACAAAATCTATTTTCTTACTCACTTGACATGGATCTTCGATTAAACAATTGCCATACTCTTTTTTCTCTCTGCAGGGGTAAATGCTGATGATGTTCGTGTGACTGTTGCTGCACCAGCAGCCCGTGGGGAAGCTAACAACGAGCTTCTGGAATTCATGGGAAGGGTACCAAATCAATCCGTTATTAATCACTTTTTAAGATTTATACTCTAGTCACGGCGTTTCATATTTTGTATGTGAAAATGAGGTTTTTTGACCAACGCGACACGACCTCTGTGTTTTTACTCTTTCAGGTTCTTGGTTTAAGGTTGAGCCAGATGACTCTCCAAAGAGGTTGGAATAGCAAATCAAAACTCCTCGTGGTACGTTGATCCTTCCTTTGAGTCTCTTGAGAAGACTTTGTGAAGATTCATCTCTAAAAACTCTTATTGTTTTTCTTAGCTCTAGATGATAAGGTTTTGGCTTTTATACTAATGGCACAAGGACCTCTAATAGTGGTGATCAAAAATAGGTTGTCGCATTGAATGAATAACCCATTCTGATTTTTGTTCCCCTGAACCAGGTCGAGGATTTATCAGCTAGACAAGTGTATGAGAAGCTTCTCGAGGCCGTTGTACCGTAAAAACTGCGGTTTGTGGTTGGTGAACGACATTAGCTGAAATCTCTGCAACTCCTTAGTTAACACCCTTTATTGGTATGAAGAACGAGTTTTCGTATTTTACTTGAGAAAGATAGCTATAAACAAATTGCTTTCTTCTTTGTTTTCATGCTTATGCGACAACTAACTCTTTTTATACAATCCCCTATTGTTAAAAGTTATAATAATCGTCTATACTCTTTAGATTCCTTCAAAACTGATTTATCTATTTCGGACCATTCGAAATTGAAGTCATATGAAAAAAAGTTTGAAAATCTTTATATATATGTCTGCACTAATTTCAAAAACCTGTTATTAAAAACAAATTTTCAGTGTATAATCTGCAGAATAAAACGATCACTATTGCACTAATTAAGCTTAAGAATAAGATATATTTGTGTAGTCCAAAGGTGACTGTACTGTGACATGTTTCACATGTTTCAGTTCTATTTCATCGCTGTATCGGACCAATCGTCACAGACACAGTTAGCTAGTTTGTAATTATATATATCTGCCCCAATCTCTATTTATTAATATTAGAGACATACATATACTTCCAGAAAGTGTTTAATGCGTGACCTATGTCTATCAAACTGATTAATATATTGCATCCACTTCGATAAGACGACATACTGATTTATATTTAATTTTTCTATTCACAAGTAAACTGTGAATCCCACACATATATAATATATTTATTTGATTTAATTTATAAACCACACATTTTACATATTAGTTGGATATTCTACAAGGACATGACTTGATTAATCAATTAATTAAATATACATCGAATCACATTGCTCTCTCCTCTTGATCTTCACCTTTAGCCCACCAGCCATGTGAGCGGTTAGAAGAGGAACAAAGACCGGCCGGTTATTGCAAACCGGTATAATCTTAAACCGACTCAAAACTGAACCAACCACGTATTTCATTTGTGTAAAAGCCATTTCTTTACCTATGCAAACCCTTGGTCCGGCTTGGAAAACCGGAAACTTGAACGAACTCACACTTTTCAAAACCGGTTTTGTACCGTAACTCGGTTCTTCCTCAAACCACCGGTTTGGTTTAAACTCGTCCCAATCTTTACCCCACACCTTCTCCATCCTTCCCATACCGTAAGGGAAATAAGTGACTTTGTCTCCCTTTTTGAGAGGTGTTCCATCTGGCAAAATGTCGTCGTTTGCTGCATGCTTTGAGTCCCAAGCCACTGGTGGGTAAAGCCTCATTGCTTCACACAGACAAGCTTTTGTGTAACTCATCTCTCTCAAATCCTCAAACCCTAACCCTAAAGACCCTTTGTTTCTCAATTCGTCGAGTATCTTCGTCTCCACGTCATCATTTTGACTCAACAACCAAAACAGCCACGTCATCGCTGCCGACGTTGTATCCCTTCCCGCCATAATAAAGCTGATTACACTATCCCTCACGGCTTCTTCCCCGTGGCCAGCGGCGAGAAACCTCGACAGCAGGTCCTGCTTGTCCGACACGTCACCACCGATATCGAGGCTTTTCTTTTTGGCCCGGATGATCTCAGACACAGACAAGTGTACGGTCTTGATGGCTTCTCTCAACCTCTTCTCGCTCCCTACGTTCAAGAAACGCTTTACTTTCCACACGGCGTAAACCGGCTCCGTGGCGCGGCGAGCGCTGATCTCCGCCGCTACATCAAAAGCCTTAACAAGTTCTGGAACGGGTCGGGTCAAATCCAAACAATCCGGATCCCAACCCAACGACACTTTGCATACAACATCGAAAGCAAAGCGCTTCAAAACCTCCTGAAAATCAACCGTCTCTCCACAGTCCACGGCGGAGGAAAGCACCGGAATGAGGCGGTTTTGGACTTCTTCACGGAGGATTTCGAAAGTGAATTCCCTAAGAGAACGCATTGTAAACTCGTGGCTCGCGAGTTTACGCTGTGAGCTCCATAACTCGCCGTCAGAATTAAAGATTCCGCCGCCGAGTAGATCTCCTAGGAGGTCGGTGAAAGGTTTGCCTTTAGGGAAGTTATAAAAATTTGTTTTGAGAATGTGCTCAACGTTTTCAGGGTTTGCAGTGATGATAGTCCGACGACCGAAGAGGAGATCGACGGTGATGGTTTGAGACGGAGAGAGACGGAGGAGATCTGTGTACCATTGGAGAAGACGGTGGCGGTTTTTGTTGAAGGAGAGAATAGAGCCGATGAGTTGGTACGATGTCGGATTAGAGGGTGATGCGGTTTTGGCTTTTAGGGTTTTTGTTGGGAATGAGAAGATTAATACAAACCCTATGATTGGAAATAGGATGAGAATTATTGCGTTGAGCATTTCCATTTTGGATTCTTGGGTTTCTTGTTTGGGTAAGTTAATTATGTTGTTTTGATTTGTGTTCTTGATCTGTAGAGGAACTATTATATATATAGGAGAATAAAAACAGAATAAAAGTTGTGGCTCCGACCATATCACTTCGGTACAGAACACGACATAATTAATAAAGCTTTCTTTCATTTCTTTATTGAAACTTGATTAGTATTTTGAGCGATAAAGCTTTTTCATTTAAGAAGGTTTACCTTAATTAGTATTGTCTCAAGTCGGATCCCAACCCTAATTTTGATTTATAAAAAACAAGTTGTTTTGACTTTTGAGTAAAATGAACAAACACCTTCATTCATTTTTTTTAACAAAATGGAGAAAATGTCATCGTCAAAAGATTAAAAAATTAAAATGGAAAATGTGTAAGCTCGTTTTTCTTTTGTCAAACATATAAGCTACTTTTGTAAAGAACTATTGTATAGATACATATACATTGGACTTGGCCATTATAAATTGGAATTGTTAAGGATTTTGGCTATATTAATAAGAAAATTTGGTATCCTCTTTGATATGATCAAATTAATAAAAGTTACACGTGATCAACAAGTTTATTTGCTTAAACAGTTGGAAGAAATAATCAAGCTAATTAAAACGTTTTTGAAACATATTTTCAGTAAATGTCGACGCAACATGGCAATCACACAGGGACCAAAGAAATGAAGATTGATGTATAATTAAGTTGATTTGGACAAGCCACTACCACCGAACCGGTGGCCAAGTCTCCCGCCAAAACTAATAATAAGAGACATAGACACGGTTCAAACGCTGAAAAGGTTAAACATTTTCATCAACGAAACAATTATAAATATATTTTATACTGTATTTAGTTAAGTGGTCTCTCATCAGAACTTATAAATGTTGCTTGTATTAAAACTTTTTGCCCCTTCCTGGAATAGTAACAGAATCTTTCACTTAAACAACAAACTCTAGTAGTATTAGTTATTCTAATCATTAATTATGTCCAGCCCGTGATGACATAAGTGATGATCTGACAAATAATGAACTTTGATACTTAGGAGATCTTTTTGAATCAAGGGAATCATCAAATAATATATAATACTCAATTACTCAGCATTTGCAATAAATATTATCTTCGTTTCTTAAGGAGTTGATCCGCATATATGCCCAAAGACCAAAGTAAGTAACCAAAACACATTGGAATCTCTTTGCAAGACGAAATTCGAATTCGGACATAAAATTTGATTTGTTTTTAATCTGTGTATCTTTCTAAACAATATTTAAATTTGGATTACAACTAGAACAATATCCTTACAATCGGTTGAGCTACCAACATTTTTGTTGCTATATCTAGTGTCGATAAGTTAGTGAACTATTGAAATCAAGATTACTGTATCTCACTAGCATATATGTTTGTTCTAATATTAATTTAATCACAGTTCTAAATTAAATAAGTGTAATTTCTTTGCGTGCAGACGAATAATTCATTACATGAGGACGACAAAGTATTGGTTGGAGAATCCGCCAATACCAGACATGTGTCGGATAAGATCGAACACGTTGATAAAATTCTTCAGCCGAAATTTGAAACAATTGAATGCACGATTATTATTAACGTTATGTATGTAGAACAACAAATAAAAATACACTTTTTGTGACTACTAGTTCAGTGGATCTTTATCAGTTTTCGTGCACGTGGTTCACGTGGTTTGAAAATCGAGTTTCTTTCATAGAGCAAAAAAGTCGGAACTAGTTCCATTGACTTATTTTTAAGCTCGTGTTGGCTGAAAATCATCCACATTTTAAAAAATAATACAATCTTACCTCTTTGTCTCATCTATACTTTATTTCGTTTTAGATATTTCATATTTATTTGCCTACTCATTAAAAAAATATCTATCTAGTAATCTTTTTTAACTAACTCATTTCATTAAAATAGACGAGAAAGGTATAGTGGTTTATGTATATTGATTATAAAATAAACAAAATGATGCATACATTTCTTTTGTAGTCCGGCGTTAATAATTGATGATATGCGGAGTGAAAAAACGAAAACCAATGGTTAATTAATTAGTTCATATGCAAAATATGGTGAAAATATGTAAGATTGGTGTGAGCCTGTCACGTTGTGACCAGAAAACGGCGCCGTTCGGAGAACTGGCTCCATTAAGTACAAGAGCTCTGAACCAAAAGCATCGCAACGAGTTTCTACTTATTTATTAGAAAATGTCCACAAGTGTCCCATTCTTTGCTTTGATTTGACACACAATTATTTGTCATAACGACATCTACAAAAAAAGAAAGAAAGAGAAGAATTGCCCTTCTTTGAAAGTACTTTCTCTTTCATTTTTCGTTCTCACAACTTCATTTTCACCGTCCAAGAGACTCGTGGTTTTGACTCGCACTAATTTTTATGATGCTTTTGTTTTCATTTTTGAAAGGGAGAAAAGAGAGGTACTATATCAAATAGACATCATTTTACTATCAAGAATAAGAAATTATTTCAATTTTTTTAAAAAATTAATAAATAATTTAGAAATTCAACACTAGCTTTTCACGGTTAAATACTAAAGTCTAATCCATAAAACTAAAATTTTAGCCCCATTTATTTTCTTTTTTCGTTTTATCTCCTAATAACCAAAAATATACAACGGTTGTGTTTGTAATTTTTTCATCAAATCCGCCACAAAAGGATTTTGGTTTCACTTTTTGGTAGGTGAACAGGAATTGAAAATTTGCATGTCTCACTTGCGGGTCAAATGTTGTTTTGCCTTATAATTCTTCTTTGATTTTAAACTATTGACCATAGTGTTGTACTTAATATAGCCAGCCCCAAAGCAATTCCATCACATTTTTAATTAACCAAGACCGCCTGGTTTGGTTTGGTTTGCTTTATCAAAAGATGAAATCCATATTACAAATGTCACCAAACCGGATTCATAAACTAAAGTAGCCTAATTCCTGATAACAAATTCTCCAGATGAGATCAAAAGGATTTGTATTTGATCAAGAACAACAACAATTCTCTCCTATTTGGGAAACCTCTAAAGATACATATATTCACCAGAGCACCCTTCTCAACTTCATTTCAGTTGGCACTCTTCAGACGCGCAATGAGCTCATCCTGCAAAACCAGTCAAGTTCCATAATCAATCAGTGGAACAAGAGCCACGATAAACAAAGAACTGGAAGCAACCCCATACGACAGATTCTTTAAGATACTATTGAGAGTACAAGACTGAGAAGCTGTAAACAATTTTAACAGAGTTTTCAAAAAGAACAGTAGCATATATTGTGACTTGCCTTTCTTCCTTTTGTTGGAAGGCCCTTCTCCTTGAGCATGGCGCGGAGCTTCTCAACGGTCAAAGACTGAAAGTCTCTTTCGCCTGTGCGACTGCTTGATCCTTCTGTGCAGAAGAAATTCATTGTTTAAAGTCCAAGTGACATACGATCTTGAAAATTAAATCAAATAGAATTAAAGGTATAAAGAGATAACCTTGTCTAGATGCATTAGCAGCTCTTTTAGCTGAGCTTCTGTCGTCCAGAGCTCTATTTGCAGCCCTACGAATAAGAAAAAGTAATAGATGAACACACCATTTATGTAGGCAATAAGAAAGATTAGTGATTTTCAGTCAGTAAGATTAGTCACGCAAGGGAGGAAAGAACTAATCACGTGTCGTAGTTACCTCTTTTTAGGACCATCTTCAGCAGTTCCTTTTGAGTCTTTAGAACTAGATTCGCCTTTTTGCTTCTTTAACAAGAGAGATCTGATTAGTATATTTTGCTGGTTTGTTTTGATAAGCTGTCCTTCTGGATATATGACAAACAAAATAAGTTAGGAGTTGTTAGTAAGACAAAATTCTACAGGAAACAAAGACTTATTACTGAAACGCAGCTTATTCTGAAACTGATAATCCTGAGACTCCCAATTACTTTTCCAGTGTAGCCAATTCTCACCCAGAGAGAAAATGAAAAGGAATTGTTTTATGAGATTGCTACAAGAAACTGTCTCTAAGAAAACAACTCGTGGAACAAAACGAAAAAAGAAAAGAATTACCTGGGGGAGATGTGTCATGCTCACAAATGTAGACCCGCAAGCTTCCCTGAAATCTTACACAAAAGAAAGTTACTAAAATGTATGATTAAGCTTTAACAAAGAAGCTATTACTACACAGATAGATGAAACAACTTCAAAAGGAAAGAAACACTCTGAGATCCTGCCAGTCTGCCACATTCACAGGAAAACTAGAACTGAATGATCTTATAAGAAAATAAATTGTAATAAAACTCCAATATGATTGGAAATAAGAGCTACGCATTACTAAATCCAGCTTTTGACAGCAACACATGGATTCAAAGCAGTCGCTTGCCAACGTTACTAAAGTAATTAACAAGATCAATTGTCATGAACTGAAGCAGTATATTATAAGTGAACTCTTGTAATTATCATTACACAATTTGATCACAAATCTCAAAGCTTCAAGCATTTATAGTAAATGGTAAAATTCAAAGTAAAAAGCAGAAACTTTGAGCCTATAGGCACAAAGTGTGGAACCTAAACCTAAAATCAAAATTACAATTCAGACAAGATTTTCTCTGATTTAATTCTACCCAAATTTCAACGATCTGGAACTACAATCAAGATCACTTTGAAGAATTGAAGACGCATACAAAAAGCTAATCACTTTGAAAAACCCAAAATTTCAAAATTCGGAATCCATAATAGACCTTAGAAAACAAAAAAGGCGGGAATGGGTTAGAAAAGTTACCGGATTGGAAGAGACGACGGTAGAAGACAAGAAACCTCGAGACGGGAGGTCAGAAAGGAACTTGGAAGCAGTTTGATCAGAAGAATCGGATGGTTGAGATGATGAAGCCTCCATTGACAAACCACTGATAAACCCTAGCCGAGGAAGACGAACCCAGAAGAGCAAGAGAGGGCGAGAGAGCAAAGAGAGAACAGACAGAAAATCGTTTAGGAACAAAGCGGCACAGAGATGGTCACCGTCCGATTGCGTCTATTGGAGAAAGATATGGGCCTTATTAGGCCTTAAGATGATTAAGTAAGAAGTTAATATATGGGCCTTAATATAATTTATATATACATGTTAAAACGTGGTCTATTCAAAGCTAATATATAGGCCTTATCAGGCCTTAAGATGATTAAGTAAGAAGTTATTATAAGAGACAGAGAACTCAAAGCTACTACAAGCCATGAAATACAAACTCAATATGCCATACATAAGCTCTGATCATTACTAGATTAGGAGCAAGAATCAACAAAAATACAAAGCATAGATTAGAATCTGCACATTTAGATTAATATATAGTTAAGCAAGTCTGCAGTTTTGCTGCAATAACTTATAAGTTAACAGGAAAAATGAAAAAGAGCTTTTTTGTTTTGTTTTGTTTGATCTCTCTCTCTCTCTCGAGTAAGTCATTCGAATCATAGACATATAAGAATCAGACACTTGCAGGGTCGAAATGATGATTAAATCTCTAAGCTTCTGGTTCCATAGCTCAACTGCACAACATTGTACAAATAATCAAAGGTGTGAGTCAAATCAAATAATGGATATCAAAATTGTGTATTTTACAAAGTTTTGTTTATGAATCTAAAGAAATGAGCCAGATGATACTGTAAATTGAGCTTCTTTGATATTATCAATTTTTAGCTTATTTGATGAGAATCAATGAAGATGACACAGAGCAGCAAATTCCTCTAAGACTAATCAAAGCAAGCTCATGAAGAATCTCAATAACCATAGATAATCAATTGCAACAAGCTACATTGCTGAATATTACTAGAATTCACTTACCCTTGGCTATCGAGATTACCATGGCCGCTACTTCCTCCACTTCCATAAGACACATCATCACCACCACCAGCTGAATTCTGCCAAACGCTTTGCCATGCCTGAGAAGGAGGCTGAGCATAAACACCGCTAGGATCCATCGCCGGTCTTCCAATCATCATCCCTCCAGGAACCGCCGGTTGTCCCATCGGTGGATAATAATAAGGAACACCGCTCGCGGCGGGAGCAACCATACCTCCTCCACCAAGAGCCGATGCTGCATCTTCCTCTTCCTTGATCTCTTCCCTAGGAACAATATCAACAAGGAAATCGAAGATATCGGTTCTAGTAATCGCAGCAGCGATATCGTTTTTCTGAAGCGTACGACGTTTGTTCTCTTCAGCGTGAAGCCAAGATCTAATCGTAAGTTCGAGAATGAAAAGCTCACAAGCTTTCGCGAAGAGAATCGGTGCTTCGGCGGAGATCATACGCACATCTTCATCAGCTTTCATGATTTTTTTGATACGAGCTAGAGGGAGCTGATGGTTTTTGAAATCGTTTACCTGTTCGATCTCTTGTCTCTGGTATGTCCAGAACATTTGAAGCTGTTGCTGTTGTTGCTGGAGGAGGTGGTGGTATGTCGCTCCTCCTCCGGTGACTATTGATGCAGATCCAGATGGTGGAGGAGGGATTACGGTTGTGACGGCGGAGCCAGGTGGATAGACGGAGGTTGGTGGTGGTTGCTGGTTGTTGTTGTTGTTGTTATTGTCCATTGGATCTTTGCCTTGTGATTGGATCAAAAGATCAAACTAACGTTTTAGATAGTTTTTGTCATATGGATTGGAGTAATAGTGGATAAGGTAGACAGCGATGTAGCTGATTTCTTTCTATTTTTATTTATCTATAAAAACTATATTATTGATATATATATTATATAGTTTGATTAAAACGACATCGTATTAATAGTTTAGTCAACCGACGCCGTGATAAAGTGTGTTCACGGTGATGCTGCAGAAACAGGTCTCGACGACGACGACGATGACGACACAGGAGCTAGCGATGGAAGGAGAGAAGCAATTGGAAGAAACTATTGAAGCGGCGTTTCAGATAATTTCAGCCATGAATGATGAGCTTTGTAATCCGTCTTTGTGGTCTACTTCAGCTACCCCGAGTTCCGCCGCGACGACGACGGGTTCTAATGGTTCGGCTCTCGTTTCCGCCGATGCGGCTGCGATTGATGGAACATCGCATCATTCGGAATCTGCTGGTGGTGGCGGGGGCGGAGGAAGTGGAAATAGTGTTTTGGATGAGGCGAGTCTTCGGTATAAGAACTCAGTGACTTCGCTTCGTGCTGTTCTTGCTGCGATTCCAAATTCGCAGAAGGTATTGAACATAATGTGATGTTACTAACTATTTCGAGAAGTGTTTTGTTCTGAGTTGTTTCTGGACTGAGGAAATTTTGAATTCCTAGGGTGTTTTGAGATCTTAGATTAGGAAATCTTCGAATCGATAGAGAGTTTAGATGAAGGATCTAATGCTTGTTGAGTGTCTTGTTCTTCACTTGTAGTGAACTTGCTTAATTTTAAATGAGAGCTTTTTTGAGGTTTCATAAATTTGAATTTGTTCATCTATTACAGGCAAAAGCATCTGAAATGCAAAATGGTTTAGGATCTCCTGAAAGTGAAGACGAGATCGAAAAATTGGAGGAGCAAGCCTTAAGTCTCAGAATGGTAAAGCTTTCTGCAATTTCTACATCTCTTTGTTTTCAATCTGATGTTACTACATTGATACACTATTCAGTCTCGAATTCTCTGTACATTTCAACTCACATAGCATTGAATTTGATTCATATTTTCTTGTATAAAGTGTTCTTTCCCACTGTCTAGTGTAAGTGTTTGTATCATTATAGCTTAAGCGGTTCTAGAACCATGGAAATGTTGATAATTTTTTGAATACATTTCAGCCATCTGGTCATTTTGATTTCTATGTTAATAACCTTATGGGAAGTGATTATATTGTTCTTCTCTGTTGGCATTAATAAACGGAAGCTTTTGTTCATGCAGGAGATTGCAAAGAAGAATGTTCATGTTAAAGAACTTATAGATAAACTTCGGGAACTTATAGCAGATATCTCTACATGGCAAAGCCCTTGTTCTGTTTGAGTTTTATTTTTTTGACAATAGTGAGATCAGTTTAGACAAAGATTCTAAGCCTTGTTCTTGAATTACTCCATGTATTAGTTTTAGATATTTGTTATTTTGATATCATGAAGCCAAAAAAATAATCAAAAATGACTTTTGTATATAAAAATATTTCAGACAAAACCTTCAAACCCTGTGTCTGTTTTTCTTTTTTGTTTGTATTGATCTGTTAAAGAAACACTTCTTGTAGTGTTTCTGAGGAATCAATGACCGAATTTTCTGAGAAAAGCCATAAAACCAAGACCAGCTACTAATGCTGCACCAGCCGCAACTCCACTATAAGCAGCAGCCCAAGCGTCTGTCTCTACATACTCCATTGATTCTGCTGATCCTGATGCTCTTCTCCTTCTTCTTCCTTTGCCTTCTCTTGAATCATCCAAATGTAATCTCAGACTCTGCAATTTATAATGATCAAATCAATTCAGAAAGCAAAAGGGGTTTATGGGCAATCTCATGAAGGTTTCATCTTCGACTTTGGTTCTTGTTGCTTATCAACCAAAAGTTTAAAGCAGGAGGAAATCGTTCTTTTTACCTTCCAGCCAATTGATTTTGCATGCTCTATGGCTGCTTGAAGGTCACTATCTGAAGCCAACAACACTTTATCGTGGTCTTCATCTTCATACTGCACATTATAACCATCATTTTAACAATTCAGGGGGTGACAAGAGAAGAATTAGATAATGATTGCATCATAGTCTTTATGTAAAAGAAAATATTTACCAAAATTTGGGGGAAGTTATCTGGATCGATATCATCCCCTACCCTCTGAATGATCGCGGTTATCACCTCTGTCAAACTCCGAGTGTCTGCAAAAAGAACCAATTCAGTTAAGTAAAAGCAAGACTACAACTATTTACTTGATGAATAAAAATCAAAATTATTTTTACCGCTTATGAATCTGTGTTTCCTGTGCTTTTTGTCTTCAATTTTGAAAGAAAATGTATTTGCAAAAGGGAAAGATTTTCCTGTCTCAGCTTCGGAAGCAACCTTCATGGAGCTCTCACTGAAACAAATTGTTCCCCATGTTGTCAACAAAGTCAGCAAAACCAAAGCTTTCTTTGAAAAGAAACTCGATAAATAGTGGAACAAGTAAGACTAGCTAATAACCTTCTCGAGTCCTCATCGTCCTCATTAGGAGACAATGCCATAGCTGAATCCCAAAACTTTTGCATCATTGTGTTTGTCGCCTCATTACCTATTCCCGCAGTAGTTCCAGCCTGAACACATCAAAATAACTACAAGATTGAAACATGTATCTAGAAAAAAGAGAACAGTGGATGTTCTAAACGAAAAAATTTACAGACGGTTCAAGAGATGGGAGTTACTGTGGCAACAGCAGCGTGAGTGACATGGATTACATCGACAACAGCAACTACATCTCCTTCTGCAATCAGAAACCCATTTATGGTTTACATGCGTTTGCCTTTTTAGTTTTTGTAAGACTTTACAATTGAAAAGGTTTCAGAATTCTCACCTTTGTCAGTAACGGGAAGGTGTAAGAATTTTCCCTCGTGCATGATGTGTAGAGCTTCAACAATTGGTGTGTCAACTATCGTAGATTCTGGATTCTGAGTCATAACCTATGCATTAATGAATACGAACAAATGGTTAAATTCAGGAAAAAGGAGCAACTATCACTAAGCTGGAAATAAGAGTCTAAGATGGTTGAATAATACAAGACCCTGGAGACTAATCTTTTAATCTTACCGTTTCCACTAGAGTCTCAGATGGAGGAAGATTTTCAGCCACAACCCGCATCAGTATATCCTTGGAACTAGATAAATGAAAAAACAGAACTCTTGAAAGTTAGTGATAATATATTCAAAAAGAAAGACAGAAGAGTTTAGCCAACGCATAATCTATCTAATAAGTTCGTTAGAACAAATTTCATTTGGTAAATGTGGTTCTCTAGAACAAATTGACCTGTTCTAGTTCATGTAAGGGTCTTTGCAGAAGTAAATAGTCCTATCAGTAAACTAATATTATAGTATCAGAATGAAATTTAGGAGAAACACTTTAGCCGATTAATGAGGATGGATGTAAGGCTTTCAGGATCTATAGGGTAAAGAAGACAAAACTTCAAAGGCTTTCAGAAGGGAGAACTCACGTAAATATCCCTCGAAGCTTGTCCTCGATTATCACGACTGCACAGCTTGATTGGAATTCAACCATCTTCTTTGCTACAGTCAACACTGTGTCAGTTGGTGAGACTTTCAAAACCCTGAACAAACAGCGGTGTTAAGTTAAAACAACAAAAGAGACAGGAAACACTCAATCAAGATTGTAAAAAGAATTTCATTAGAAAAATAAGAGATTACCTACTTTGTATCATCTGGTATAATTGTTGATAAAGAAGGTCTAAACATCCGGTCTCGTAGCGTTTCAATAAAAGTGTTGGGAACTACATGAAAAAATCAACATTTTGGACATTCAAAATAAGAAGCAAACAACAAATGAGATTGCAGCAGTTCCTCGCCTACCTGAAGTGTTTGTCCCCCAACTTTTTTCAACACCTTCAACAGCAGCAGCTATTGCCTTACCTTTCTCAGCAGCCCTCTCCATACGAGCAATTGCATCATACAAACACTTTGCTATATCTAATAAAGCAATAACTTCGCCATTTTCAACAACCGGCAAATGTCTGAATTTTCCTGCAGTAGGTAAGGTTAAGATATAGCCTCATTAAGGATCTAGACACAGCAATCAGATAAACATCAAGTTTCTCTAGCTTAAAAACAATGAGACAAACCTTGGACCATCTTTTGGAGAGCTTCAACAGCAAGTGTTTCTGAGAGAACAAACATTGGGTTCTTCGTCATAACCTTAGATACAGGTGTTTCCTCGACATTAAGTTCCTGTGAAATCACTCTTGTAGCTATGTCCTGAAAATCCAAAAAAGACACACATACACACAGATCAATGAAGTCTCCATTTCCTTCTTCCAATCTGTTTCTAACTTTTTAACTACACTTAGCGAATAGTGGCATACCTTATCAGTAAGAATACCACAAAGCATTTCATTAGAGTCAGTCAACAACAAGGCATCAACTCGTCGTGAAGCCATCCTTTTACAAGCTTCATATATAGTTGTTGTTGCTGGTACTGTAAGTGCTTTCGATAGCCTTAACCGTTTCACAGTCCGCTCGCCTCCTGTTAAACCCCTGCTCCATATACAGATGAGAGAAAAAAGTTAAAACCAAATCACAATAGCTTCAATGGAAAAGAAATAAGGTAAACCTGAGGAGCTAGATGTTCTCTATGAATTGAATACGAGCATAAACTAGGGTTTATATATAAGATTGAGACCCAGCTGAGACTTACAAAGGAGAACGAGAAACAGTAAGAGATCTCCGGCCAGTATCGAGACCTCGTTCGGCCATATCCATGGATTTCTTCTTTCCGTGCAATGACGCAGTCGTAACGGATAAGCTCCGTCTTGGCCCGCCTTGGCTAGCCATATCTACTGTATGATATAGAAAAAATCAAACCCTTGTAATCGTCAACGCTTACGAAATGATTACCAAAATTCGAATAAGGAAAGTTTTTCTGGAATCGAAACTAAACAAAACGCCAAAAAACAAACACTAATAAGAATCAGAAAACTCGTGAAATCAAAGCTATTACCAGGCGGATTCGTCGGGTCAACAAATGGATTCTGGGATTGAAAAAACTGAGCTACACCAAGTTGGGATTAGTTCCGTTTCGTAGATGCTCTCTTCTCTCCTTTCTCAAAATGTTCGTGAGACAGATAACGGCAAGAGAGAAAACGACGATTTGTGAGACGAGAAAGATTACAGAGATTCTCCCGGGAAAGTGACGGGAAAATGTAAGAAAATTAGAAAGCAAGAAATATTCTGTGATTTTTCTCTCTGAAAAACACGTTTTATTTTGCGATTTTCACCCAATCGGATTCTTTGATTTCGATGCTCTGTCGAATTGGACGATCGCTACCTTTTTTTTTTTTGGTNTTTGCTTTTTTTTTTGGGGGGGCAATATAT
>Ga0041059_1000988_pt1 | contig 22492 bp, 20 predicted proteins | sample AraColnosormetaG_FD_56232 | JGI IMG/M metagenome (GOLD analysis project Ga0041059, IMG submission 56232) | Arabidopsis roots microbial communities from North Carolina, USA - Col MF nosort | ecosystem: Host-associated > Plants > Roots > Unclassified | place: USA: North Carolina | collected... | reverse complement strand
AAAAATTTTTTTTTTTTTTTTTTCTGTATTTGAGAATTTTCTTGAAATGATAAAATTATTGACCTGAGATGCAAGAAAACAATCTATGGCTCTTGAATCTTACAAGTTGACCCTCCCGCGGCGGAGTAAGACTCTTCTCCGGAGCTACACCACCGTTTCTTTTGGTTTCCCGGCTTGATAACGATGAGAAATCTCCAACGGACCAGCCACGGCGATGGTGACGACCGTCGACGTTCATTTCAATATCGGAAGCGAAGTCGTAAGACTCACGAGTTGTTGCGGAATAGGAGAGACGTTCGTAACGACGACGAGTTAGGTTCTTCTTCACGGCCTTAAGGGCCATTGGTATTAAACCATCCATTGATGATACTCTCTTTTTGTTTTCTTATTTCGCTCTTTGTGGTTCTTTGAGATGAAGCAAAAGGTTTTTGTTAATGGTTATTGACTTTGGGTTTGGTGCTTAGTTACCTTCCAATATTCTTCTTTTATATTTGTCTTTCTTTATACAAGAAACCTCAACCTTTTTTAGTATTGTTTCTTCTCCCATTTGATTTATGTCACAAATTATAATAACTAGGCTCTTTTTATAGTTACCTATTTGGAATTGCACATTTACACAATAAATTATATAAACAACATGATTATCTTAGTTTGTAGAGTTATATGGTTACGGTGTATCTTGTTTTGACATTTCATGATCATTATTTTCTTGGTCATGTTCAAAACATTTATATGTAATTTAAGTATTTAACAGCAAGTGGTTGATCGTGAGATTAATATATTTTTATACTTGATATGATCTTTTGTTGTTGTCAACGAGAAACAGATTAAAGAACAAACTTAAACGTAAATCATTAGCGCTCAATGCATATGCATATATTTACATTAAAAAGGATTTGTGATTGAGACCTCAAAAAAGTCCAACAGGTCACTTCCTTTTAAAAAATGATTTAGCTGTTGCACACGTTATCCCCCATTGATCTTTGACTTGGTGTATGTGTATATCAACAATCCAAAATATATTTCAGTGAAGATTTTGTGAGACTTTAAGTTTGTTTGTTTGTTTTGTTTTGTTTAGGTTTATCTCCAATAACTTTTTTTTAATATATTTTTCTAAATAGAAGACTGGTTAAGATAACCTCTAATGCTTGTAAAGAAAGTGAGATATCAATAAATAAGTCGAGATACTTTGCCAAATACCAAAGAATATTAATATCATAATGGCAAAATCGTATACATTAGGATTACCAAAATTCGATGTCACAAAATATTCTGAATTCTGAGTTCTGACAATGTATGATAAAATTGTAACTAATGTGAAAATGTGGATTGTTTGTATATAATAGTAGCAAGATTTTTATTAGTACTTAACATGTGATAAAATTTCATTTCTATAAGAATAGTTTTGAAGATCAACTAAACATCGCGCATAAACTCATCAAATGTATGATGAGAAGTTGTCACGTACATAGCGAAGTAAAGTATTGATACTTCCCTAACCAGTATTGTTAGAATTTGTCTCAACGTTCAAGTTACCACCACATTAAAGATGCTTTTTCGTTTAAGAAAATAAAACTAAAGACGGTCAAGTCATCGGAATATAAATAAACAAGACTTAAAGAAGTAGATTAGTAGTAAAAAAATTTAAAGAAGTTTAGACAAGAGTGACGACAAAGCTGATGATGTTTCTTACGCTAACAAACACTAACCATATTGAATTATTCAAAAGCGACATTTTTATCTGATGACAAGAATTAAAGAAAGTGACAAAACTAGAAAGATAAGACCTAAAGAAAAAAACACACTTAAATTTCTGATATACTGTAAAACTTGAGATTTATTTTGGTATAAACTGATATTTTAATATCAATTTTTGTGAAAAAAGAAACCTAAGTATTTTGATATTCACTTATAAATATGCTAATATAGCTAAAGAAGAAAAACTAATTACCCAAGAAAAGTATGAAACAACCTAAGTGTGTTTCATTTACACCACAAACGATGAATAACATCATCACTGAGATTAAGTTGCATTAAACACTTCAAATTCACTGTTCTCTTGTTCAAGTCCTTCAAGTGCACTTCACCTCTTAGTTTAGCTCTGGTCTCGAGGATTATTAGCCTTCTCTCTATATCATTCTTCAACCAAACAGGTGATTTCTGATTCCCTCTGTAAGCCACTTCTGCACTAACCTCTGTTCTTAAGTCACCAAATGAAGCCACTCGTTGTCCATTAATCCTCATTTCACCAACAACATCACCGTTGTACAAGATTTCTCCTCTACTAGTGGGAAACTCGAAGAACCCGAGATTCGGATTCTCAATTCTGATTTCCATAGCCAGTGTTGCGTTAAAGTAAAGCGATGATGATGATGATGTATTGTTGTTGTACCTGAGGTTTCTTACTTCAACAGATGTCAAGCTTGCTGTCAGTGGCTTGGCTATGAAAAAGAAACCGATGACGATGAAGATGAAGAGCAGCATGCAAAGCCCTGCAAGGATAAAGATGATGATTTTGCCGGTGATGTCACTCTGTTTCGGTTGGTAAATTCTGCGAGCTTCATCAACATCTTTGCTCCTTCTTCCATATGCTGTTTCAGCATAAACAGACATTTCCCCTCAGAGATTGTTTGACCGATAACTTTTCAGTATTGTCAAGAGGAACTTAGATGATAACAAAAAGATATATACTCAGCAAAGCCAAATCCCAACAGAAAAAGCTGAGAATATGTGGAAAGTAGAAAGTATGAATGGGTTCTTGATCAACATTACATTAAAAGATGATGAGTGTTTTACGAAATAAGTAAGAGATGCTTAAAAGAACCCTTTTTAGCTTTGTTTCTCCTTTTGTATACTTTGCTTTTTTCCAAGACCTGGAACAAAGGAAAGGTATCATGAAGCATCAAACTTTTATTGGAAGATACTGAGAAACAACAATGTCCTTTGCAAGAAGAAACCAAAATACAAGAATATAGCGATCCGATAATCGTGTGAATCCTTCTCTAGTATTTTGAAGGCTGAACAATAAAATAGTATAGCTATTTACCGAAAGGCTGTATAGAGACTAAAACTGAAGCAAAGGGAAGGTATCAGAAAAAGTTTAGTAGCAAACTTTCATTGAAAGATGCTGAAGTAACTGAGTGATCCTGATAATCTCATTCTCTTGTACTGTATGAATTGAGCAGAGAAGTCAATGGTTAAAGAATCTCAAATATTCTGATGCGCTCATAAAAAAATGCTGTTTACAGTGGAAATGTGGAGACAACAAGAGATAAAACACAATAACAGAAGGAAAATTCTTTAGGTATCTTGCTAACGTGGACCTACTTACAAAGAAACAGAAGCTAAAACTATTCTTTCTAGGAAGTTAATTCTTGTAACATGCCATCCAATTTGAATCCTCAGAACAAATCAGACCACCTCCATCAGTGCTTATTGACTCTGCAGCAGAGCATGGAAGCAATTCTCTTCCTTTTCCCAGAGAAGCAGCACTTTCTTTGTGATTTTGAATATCAAATTCAGTATCTGTAATCTGTTGGGATTTCATTTCAGGCATGTGGCTATTTGTTTGCTCTACTCTCAAATGTGTCCTTGACACTTTATCCAGTGTTACATGAGGATGACAAGAACTCCTGTCAACTAAACCTCTCTGAAACTGTGAGAGATCAATAGAATCAGAAGATGTGGCCAAATAGTCGAAGTTGAAACTTGAACGGCTCGGCTCCCATGATGAAGCCTGGATCCTTGGTGACAAACCGGCTGACTGAAACTTCATTGTCAGTGATTCCAAATCTGAACCAACATCATGTTTCTTTTGGATTTCAGCTTGAGAACATGAGAGTCCAAAATAATTGTCGAAGCTTGAGTTGGATTCAGGTGTTTGAATAACATTCTCACTTCCCAGCGTATCAACAGATAAGGGAGACGATTTGTCTCCTTTCAAATGCTCAGAAGGATCTAGCTCACATGTAGGGGAAGTGTCGAATGCTGAAGCTTCACCATCACATGATGAAAGGTGAATGAATCTTCTGAACCGAAAAAGTTCATTTGGAGAAAGAGAAGAACTGATCCTTCTCGTTGTCTCTTTATATATATCCATGGGCGAAAGACTTCTACCACTACTAATGTTGCATAGATCCGAAGAAGCACTACGATCTGATAGTGGCGAAGGAGTCTCATGGCCAACACACTCAACAATTTGCTGAAACTGAGAGAAACCATCATCAGATATTTCCTTCTCATGTTCTTTCTCCTCATCACAAGGAGATAAAAGCCAGTGCACTGACGCATCCGCAGGCAAAGGCATAACAGAAATATCATCATAACTCCCGTCATTACCAAAATCTCCTTCATCAAATTCATCAGAATCATTCAGTATCTTGCCTTTACCAACCTCAAAACCATTTTCACCCACAGTGAGTATCCCCTTAGGCTTGCATTTCCTCTTATCACTAACACCTGAGAGTAAATGTCCAGCAGCATAACAAGCTTGTGATTGAGCTGATGCAGACAGATTCATAGACGATCCACACTGTATCTCTGGAGACACCGAAGCTTGAACAGGTGGTGTCCTATCTTGATAACTACTACTGTTGCTACTTAGTCTACCATCATCAGTAGCTTCACTCTTCCTTCTATAAATCAAATCAGATCCAGTTTCTAATTTAGAAACAGGAGTACTCTGAGCAATACTGTCATCTACTCTAATCGTAGTTTGGCTATCTTTAAGCTTAACATTTCTAGAAACAGAAGATTGTTTCTTCAAAACCGAAACTTTCTCCGGTTTCATGGTAATCTTACAAGTTGGTCTCTTTCCAGATACAGGATTTGTCTTGCATCTCTGAGACTTCAGCAAATTAGGTTTCTCAGTAAGAGTAGATTTCAACTTAACCTCCTCAAGAGAGCTTGGTTTCTTTCTAATTAAGGGTTTACTAACTACCGGAGCAGATTTGGGGTTTTTAGCTACTGATCTCACTGGTCTACGAGGAAAAACTCCCAACGAAGAAGAAGATGATGAAGAAGACGATGAGAAAGAATGAGAGAGCAAGAACCTGTGACAACCGTTGGATGCTTCACCGGAAGTTGAACCAGAAGCACTCACATTGCTACAACTGCTGCTTCCAGAGCTTCTTGTACTGAAATCTCTCAAAGGGTTCACCGGAAATCTCTCCCTTTTCAGTTTTTTCTCATTTTTCTCCGGCGGCTGTGGCTGAGACTGAGGAAATTTCTTCGTTTGCGCATTTGAAGAAGAAGTTATTCGATTCATCCTATGAGCATTCGACCAAAAAGCCTAAAGTATCTCTCTTTCTTCGTGTCTCAGTGTTCTCTCACTGTTTCCGATCTGCTTGATCTGATATTTCAAAACGACTTTTTTTTTTTGGCGGAGGCGCAGAGACGAACAACAACAAACATTAAAATGAGAAAAAGATCGAAACTTTGACGGAGAGGCTTTTGCTTTTGTCTTTTTCTCTTTAATTACCGACTTAACCCTCAACTTTTATTTCGTGCTCCAACAAAAACAAGGGTACATCGGTCATTTACCGAAAGAACAACACTTTTTCCGATGTTTAACGGCTAAATCGCCACCGTGTATTGATTTATTCTTTTGTTCCTCAGCTGAGAGAGAAGAAGAACGATGAAAGGGGTTCTACTTGACGAATCTGTACTGTTTAGTCCTGAGAGTGAAGATTCTTCGCCAAGTCTGCGAGAATCAGTCCCGTCGCTTCTCAGGCTGCTTCGTTATTCCATGATCCGAACGGTAACGACTGATTTGAATTGCTATCTCAAATTCCAAACCATGATTCTTATTATCTGCATTGCAGATTTCCGAAATTAAACCCTTTCATGCAAAATTTATAGATTTGTCTTCAATTAGTGAAATTGTATAGTGATTCTTCAATTGAGAGCTAGATGAGAAATGATTGAACTTTATATGCAATTCTTCTTTTGGTTTCCACTTATCGTTCATACTGATTTTCTGCAGGGGATTTCATATGGACTTGATCTTCCGGAAAACAAGGTTTGAGACTAACTATTTCAACTTGAGCCTACGAATGTGATGACTATTCTATGTTTTAAGCAAAGAGTTTTGTTCAAGTCAAATCTTTGCCTTGTCTAATTGTTTAACTTTGTTATGAGATTGATTTTTCTGTAACATGTGATAGGTGGATCTACTGAGGAAAACGGCAGCAGAATACTCGATCAATTGCTTGCCTTTAGAGACGTCTCTTACGAGTGTTACCTTTGGTGATACTCTCAAAGCATGGTATAGTGACGGTAGTATTCTGTATGTTGCTTCAAGCAGAAAGGAAGAGATACTGCGTGAACTTAGTCCCAGTCAGCTAGTTGTTTTACTCGGTTAGTGATGAAGATAATCTCTAGTCCTATAAGAGATAACTTATTCAATAATTCCAGCTTCTGCATTTATTGTCTAAATAGTTTGCTCTTTGAATGTTTAAACATGCTTCCTGATTCGAATTATGGATCTTTTCGATTTATGAACTCTCACTAATAGGAAAAAGATAGGCATTAAAGTTTGCTACATTAAAGTTCTGAGTTTCCTTTTGTACTGATAACTTTTATGAGGCACCTAACTTTGTTGGATTTTTTGGGTTTCTAGATGTTGAAGGCGATTCACTTGAGGATCCTAACATAATTCATATCCATAGTCTTGAGGAGCTGCCAATGACTATTTGCTGCATAAACAAAAAGGTATGTCATGACTGCAGTTCTGGCTTATACTAGAATACGCTCATAGTTGAGAAATAAGCTGGTCTGTTTGAAGAAAGTACTAATTGTAGGCCAGAACTAAACAGTGTAAAAATGTAGTTCGAGATGCTTGATATTACACCTTCATTACCATTTTTTGGTTTGTATATCTTGCCGATTAGTATTTTGACCACCCTTTTGATATCGCCTCCCAAAACAGGCAATGGGTGATGGTGCTGCAATAGTTGCTTACATCATGAAGCCATCTCGGGTAGAGGACTTTGCCAAGGTTAGATCCTTATTTGCAATCTGACTCTGAAGTATTATATATATGGTGATCATTGCTTAGTTTTTGGCTCTCTGTGTGCTGGTCGTATATATGCTTTACCCTCTAGGTCATTACTGATTCATGAAAGTAATATGGATATATATGTAATGTTCACCGATGTTAAATTTTCTGATTTTCTTAGAGGGGTGCTTTACCCATGTATCCTACTTCATGTGGGTTGATATTTCTGCCCCTCATGTTTGAGTTCCCTCTTGCATCTCAACTCAAACACGCTGATATCATTTTCCACAAAGCAACTGATGAAATCTTGTCCATTGAACTGAACTGCTCCGACTCAAAATCATCTGTTGCAGTTACATTCTCTACCGGCATGGAGAAACTGAAAAAGTAAGCTTCTCAATTCTTTGTTTTCAATCTAGCACTCAGTTATATCTGCAAGTGGCGTATAGATACCATCATACACAAATATGAGAAACCTTGTTAAAAATTCTCCATTCAGGTTTGCATAATGATATAAGGTATTTGCAGGTATATGGAAGATCAAAATGCTTGTGCCATAGTCGACCCTATTCGAAATATATATCCAGTCGTAGACCGACTCAAGATGCAACATATTCTTCTTGGATTAGAGGGCCTTGGTGCAGCAGGACGAAAGATAAGAGGTGCCTGCTTTCTCAAGGTCGTAAAAGTCCTCTCATTTTGATCAACTCGTCAATCTTCTTTATGCTTATAATCTTACATAGTTATCTCTTGAGACCTTTAGTCTGGCCTCTTAACTTCTCCAGTTTCGCATTGATGCTTTTCTTTTTTACTTTAGCAAATTAATATCAGAGTTCCTTATCTGCAGATTGACAGCTATGATGAACCAGATCTGGCTCAGAACTTGTCAAGAGCTGGACTCTCTCTTCCATGTATTGTGAAACCACAGGTTGCCTGTGGTGTTGCTGATGCTCACAGCATGGTGAATATCTCATACTTTCCATCTAGATTTGATATCTCGCAATATCTGTTGCTCTTTTCACAGCAGAACAAAAAAATTCCTCGTTTTCATGTGTTTCTCACAGGCCATTGTCTTCCGAGTCGAGGATTTTAAGAATCTGAACACTCCTGTTCCTGCCATTATCCAAGTAAGTCATAATGTAATATGGATACCCAAATCTAGGGGCACACTCCTAAATCAAGATGTCAAGCATAGAAAAACTTCTCAACCGATGTTTTGCAGGAGTATGTGGACCATTCATCTAGGATTTTTAAGTTTTACGTCTTGGGGGAAACGATCTTTCACGCGGTCAAGAAATCGATCCCTAGTTCTTCTAGTCTGAGGAAATCAGCGGAGGAAAATGGTCTCAAACCAATTCTCTTTGACAGGCAAGATTTCATAACAGTTCCATGAACACATAGCCTTCAGTTACTAAAAAGATTGTAACTTTGGTAGTTCCATTACCTCCACAGCTTAAAATCGTTACCTGTTGATTCCGCAAACCAGAACCCGGTAAGCGAGATTGATCTAGAGCTAGTTACAGAAGCAGCTACCTGGCTAAGAAAGAAGCTTGATCTCACAATCTTCGGCTTTGACGTAGTTGTAAGTATCATCCTCATCACACAAGACCCTTTATATATAACTCATTTACTTACACATTGTCTCTTTATTAATCTCCACAGATTCAAGAAGGAACAGGAGATCACGTGATAGTAGACTTGAACTACTTACCATCCTTTAAAGAAGTTCCGGATAACATCGCAGTTCCTGCATTCTGGGAAGCCATCAGAAACAGATTCGACCAACATGTCCAAGAGAAGCATTGAATCCAACATTGTGGGAAGCGAAACTCTTCTGTCTGTTTATTTTAGGAATGACCTGAAGCTGCTTTATGCTTCATACTCTGAGACTAATAATAATTGAGAAACATCTTTTATGGAATTTTGTAATTTTAAGACCAAACAAGTGAAGTTTTTTTTCTTTTGTCGATAAGAACAAAAGTCACATTCTATAAATATACGACAAGAGACGACCTTTGAGACTCGAGAAGCTCTCTCCAAAAACAAACGAAAAGAAGCGACTTTTGCCTCTTTTGGTCTCTCCCCTTCTCCGGAGAGATCTGCTCTCTCTATCTATCTCTCAATCTGTAAGAAGAAGATTCCCACTTCAGTAAAAGCCCTAACTTTACTTGGGAAAGTTCTTCATCTATCATCCTTCAATCGTCATCATCCATGGCTGATCAACAAACCCTAGATTCCTCTACTCCTCCTCCTACTCAATCCGATGATCTATCTCACTCCCACTCTACTTCCTCTACTACTTCAGCTTCTTCTTCCTCAGATCCATCACTCTTGAGGTCTCTCTCCTTAAGTCGACTCAACGCCGGAGCTCCTGAGTTCGTTCCTGGTCGAACTACTCCTCCGCTGCCTCAACCTCCGAGGATGATTATCCCGCCTCCTCCGCCGCACGGTATGCTTCATATGTATCACCACCAGCCTCCTTTCAATACTCCAGTTCTTGGTCCTGTTCCAATCCAGCCACACTTGGTTCCTGTTCAAAATCACCACCCTCATCATCGCTTTCATCAGCATCATCATCACAATCGTCATCAGAATCAGCAATATGTCCCGGTGAGGAATCACGGAGAGTATCAGCAGCGTGGTGGTGTCGGTGGTGAGCAGGAACCGGATTTGGTTTCAAAGAAGAATGATCGGAGAGATCATAGTAAGAGAGAATCTAAGAACGATCAAGTGACTGAAACTGGAGCTTCTGTTTCTATTGATTCAAAAACTGGTTTGCCTGAAGATTCTATCCAGAAGATTGTGAATCAGGTGATTAGATTCAGACATTGACACTCTTTTAAGACCACATGTGATCTTAAATCTAATCCAGTTTGGTTTCAGGTTGAATACTATTTCAGTGACTTGAACTTGGCTACTACAGATCATCTCATGAGATTCATTTGCAAGGATCCTGAAGGATATGGTAAGATGATGTCTGTTTGCTAAGTCATATGAGTTCGTTTTGCATAAAAGTGTAATAATCTTTTTGTTCCAATTCTTAATTGGTGATTTCAGTGCCTATTCATGTTGTTGCGTCGTTCAAGAAAATTAAAGCTGTCATTAACAATAATTCTCAGCTTGCCGCAGTGCTACAGAACTCAGCTAAGCTTGTGAGTTCTTTATGTTAGTGTGTATTGGTCAATAACTTTTATACGTGAGATTTTATGTTCTAACTTTTGACTGAGTCATCTCACAGTTTGTTAGTGAAGATGGAAAGAAAGTGAGACGCATAAGTCCGATTACTGAGTCGGCTATAGAAGAGCTTCAGGTACTTGACTCATTCCTGCTATTCCTATATTTCTGTATAGTGTATACTGGATAATGCTAATAAATATTATTATATACAGTCTCGCATTATTGTTGCTGAGAATCTCCCTGAGGATCATTGCTACCAAAACCTGATGAAGATTTTTTCAACTGTTGGAAGGTACACAACTGTTTCATCTTGTTCTAAAACCTAGAATCTACTTTTTCTTTCTTTTTATACACTTGAGGTTTTCTAAAATTATGAGTGTTTGTCTTCAGTGTGAAGAACATCCGTACCTGCCAGCCTCAAAATAATGGAAGCGGTGCTCCACCCGCAGCGAGATCAGCAGCTAAAAGCGATGGTACGCTTTTCAGTAACAAGGTAACTAGATGGACCCATGCGGCTTTGTGTTTGCCTCGTAGTTTTGGATTAACTGGATGCAAAATTGATGTCTCTTTTACATGTTCTTATAGGTCCATGCTTTTGTTGAGTATGAGATTGTTGAGCTAGCCGAGAGAGCAGTAATGCCTCACCTACACATATTTTCAGACTCTATATATTTTGATGCCTCTTGTGCTAATGTGGTTAACTGAAGGCATGTTACTGTACAGGTTACCGAGTTAAGTGAAGCGGGAAATTGGAGGAGCGGTCTTAAAGTCCGGTTGATGCTAAAGCATCAGGTATGTGGTTTTAAGTTTGACAAACACACTGTGCCTTTGCCCGTCCTTTCTCACTCTAATAAGCCGAGTCCAGATATCTTAGTAGTTGAGAACATTCTGTGAATTAAAAATGTCATCTGTCTGGGTTAATTAATGTCAGTTCCACTTGGCTTATATGTTATTATTCTATCATACAGACGAAGGAACCAAAACAAGGTCAAGGGCGAGGAAGAAAAGGACATGATGCAGATGTAGAACATGAGGAAGATGATGCTACAACATCCGAGCAGCAGCCGATTGAGAAACAATCTGATGACTGTTCTGGGGAATGGGATACACATATGCAAGAGCAGCCAATAGTAAGTAGACTAAATACGTTATTGGGTCTCTGCTTTGTTATCCATGGATGAATCTAAACTTTGCCACATAACAGGGAGAGGATCAAGGGAATGAGAAAGCGGCTGGGCAGAGAAAAGGGCGTAACAGAGGTAGAGGAAAGGGACGAGGACGAGGGCAACCACACCAGAACCAAAACCAGAACAACAACCACAGCCATAACCAAAACCACAACCACAATGGGCGAGGAAATCATCATCATCATCATCATCATCAAGTGGGAACACAACCTTCGAACAATCCAATGAACAACATGGAGCAACCAGGCATGGGGAAACAGCAACCACCTGGACCACGAATGCCTGATGGGACCAGAGGATTCTCAATGGGACGGGGAAAGCCGGTTATGGTTCAGGCAGAGTGATCCAGAGCTGTTTTGAAAAGGAGGTGATGTGGAATTGTGAATGGTCAAAAAGGGAGATAAATAGAGAGAGAGCAAGAGAGAAAGAGAGAGATTTATCCTTCCCATGGGGATTGGCTAGTTTTGCAGACTTTATATTTGTCTTACTTACTTCGAAATACTTTTCAATTACGCTTCTCTTACAAGGAAACAACAAAAAAACTACATTTTCCTCATATAGTGTACGTGTAATGAAACAGCAATTTCAGTTAATATTTTGTCCTAAAAGCTTTTCTAATGAAATAATGACATTTTTATCTTGTCACTGCTGACAAAAAAGAAGGTATTGTATAAGTAACAGTTAACATATGATCATAATTAATTAAGTTAAATATTTTTAAAAAATCTACTTAAATGGTGTGACCTTGGGTATCCTTATACACTCAGAGCCAATAATAAGACACTGTTTGCTAAATGACCCAATAACAAGACAATAACTCAATAAGCGTAACAAATAATAAGCCCAAATAGTAAAGGCCCATTAGAAAACCTAGAACGCTTCCAGTTTGGGGAGGGGGTAAACCTAAAACCAGTAATAAGCCTTATTTCTGCCAGATTTCTCTCGATCCGCTTCTTCTCGGCGTCACGGCTATGGAGGTACGTGCTTACGGTGTTTCTTAGAGTTTGTTGAGACAATTTTTGTAAACCAATAATAATCCATTTTGAAACGTGTAATACACGCTTCTCTATGTTATTTTTTAATCCTTGTGTTTGTAGAAAACAAAGAATAAAACTCCACCACCACGTCCAGATGATGATGAGCTGAGAAGTATTATGTTGGAGAGACTTTCAATTGCCGCTGCCAGAGGCGGGTTGGAGATGGAGGAGAAGCTGAAGTCCAGATTTGTTGGCCTTGATATTCCATCATGCAGCTTTGTGTTCCCTAAAGGTCGTGATCACCATATTTACAAGCAAAAAATTGCTGAGTACACCAAGTCTCCTCCTCTTCATTCTCCTCCTCCTCTCCCACCGGGCCTAGTTGATCAATGCTGTTTAAAGTATAACCCTCTGGAGCAAGTTGCTATTATCGACGAACTGTCTGCGTTTACAGTTAGAGTCCCTGAAGGAGGCATGACGCGCAAGGAACTTGGTATCATTAAGTTCACAGCCCAATTTGTGTTGCGGTATGGGCAATATTTTCGGTTGGCTCTACGGGATAGAGTGTCTACTGATACTGAGTTCAAGTTTCTGGATAAGGGAGATTCAAGGGCTCACTTTTTCTCTCTTCTTTTTCTTGGGTATAGTCATCTATTAAGGGCTTGGGAATATCCTCTGGTTGGTATGGATGTTCTTGTTGACGGTTTTCTCAGTGCTTTGAATTCTTTCAAGGAAAAGCTAGAGGGTGATGAGGAGCTAGTGGACAAGATTAAGACTGATAGGCATGATTTTGTTGTTTGTGATGAATATTTTGCTGACCTCGAGAACAAAGCCCTTGAACTCAAACTCAAAACAATGGCTAGGATGCATCATCCTCTGAATAAACACGATTCTCAGGGTACACTCAGGGTGCCACCTGTCCTTGTCTTGTTTAGAGTTGGAATCCCTCAAGGAGGCATGATGCGCAAGGAGCTTGGTTTAATGAAGTTCACAGCCATGTTTGTGGTGCGTTATGGGAATGATTTTTGGGATGCTCTGTGGGATAGAGTGTCTAGTACTGAAACAGAGTTTCAGTTTCTGAAGAGGAATCCTGGAAATGATAGAGGAATGCTTCTTTTCTCTCAGCTTCTTCTTGCTTTTGGTAATGTAGTACAACCTTGGGGACTGTGCCCGAGAGAGAGTAACCCGCCCGCTCGTATGGAAGCTGTTCTCGAGGGGTTTTTCACTGCTTTTAGTGCTTTCAAGAAAAAGCAAGAGGATGAGGAGGACGAGGTAGTGAACAAGCTTGTGACTGATAGGCGTGATTTTGTGGTTAGTGAGACTTTTCAGTATTTTCTTGACATAGAGGAGTCTACTCCTCTACCTGAAAGGCTTCCGCTGCGTCAAACAGGATCTATGTTTGCTCGTCGACATCCAATGGTGCAACAACCACCTCTTCTATGAGGTGATTTTGTCAATTTTGGATAGTATAATTTATGATCTAAATTTTGTATGTACTATTGACCAAATAAATTTTAGTAACCTAACTTCATACACCTTTTAGTTTGTATGACCATGTGATTTCAATAGTTTTTATATTGAGTTTGGATGAATTAGATGTCTTTAAAAAATGTTATAATGAGTTAGACACGTAGATAAAGAAGAGTAAAGAAAATAACATTAAAGTTGTTAGAATAAATATGTGTATTAAATAAAATTAAAATTTTCTCAATTAGTACATCGCTATATATATTGTCTTTACAATATAGATGTGGTTAATTATCCAAATGTAATATTAATAGTATTGTAGTTACTGTTCATCTGATCATAAACTAATAAACAAAGGTATCATTGTTTTTAAGTTATTATCATGTTATAATATCATCATGTTGTATTATTATATCATCGAAATAAAAAAAAGGTTAACAACATGTTATTTTATTCGATTTTTCACTATTGTATAGTATAGTTTCACATTCTTGAACAAAAAAATCGTGCTAACCATAACTAATTAAACGAAAAAATTGAGGAATATTTACCTAAGTAACGTTAATAAAATGCTTTCATAGCAAAATAAAGTAATAAACGATCCCTAATTTACTGAATTTTAGAATAAACGAAATGTAAAGAATTAAAAGAAAATAAAGAGAGACAAGTGATGTTATCAAAAAGTAAGAAAAACAAGAACCGTCCGTTTCATACTTGTGTCTTGTTGTACTTGTTAAACTTGAATCCCGTGTTCGCGACTTTGCGATAGATTCTCTCAAATCCAATTCCAATGGCGGATCCATCTTCTCAAAACCCTAACCTCGCCACTCCCCCTCCTCCTTCTTCTCCTTCACCAACCCATCAAATTCAATCTGGAACCTCGGAATTATCGCCACCGTCTCGACCGCCTTGCTCTACCTTGTCCTTTCTCAAGACTGCTAACCGACCAAAACTCCGTGTGACATCTGAATTCGACAGCGATAGTCTCCTTTTCTTAAACAAAGTGTCTTGTAAGCTCTTCGATAACCTTGCCAAGCTTAAACTCTCGTTTCAGAACAATTCCCAGCGCGAGATTTCACAGCCTCAGGTCTCTTTTACTTCCAAACACGTTTCTGTTCTCTATGATGTCGAAGAGAAGAATACTTTCATTAAGAGCACTCTCGATGTTCACCCGCGTCTTCAGCTCCGAGCTCTTCATAATGTTAAGGTACATATCTCTACTTCTTCCTAATTATCACCGTTTGTTACAATAAAGGATTGATTTTTTCCTGGAACACTTTGTCAATTTGATGAACTGTGCGCAGAGAAACCTTCTTGTCAACTAAATGATCAAATTGGGCGTAATTTGTCATCTATGGAACAGAACAATTTATGTGATTGATTGTTGAATGGTGGTCATATTGATAGGATTTGTGGTACCTTATATCATTGGTTTTGGTTTCCTTTTCTGTTGAGCATCTCACAATGATAGAATCTGATTGTTTCTGAGTGGGACATTGCTGTGCAACTAACTACCACTAGCTATTGAAACTTAACATTTTCTTTTATAGTTTTGGATTTCGGTTGTATGCTAGTGATTATGTTGGGTTTTTTCTAATGTATTTATCGGTTTAACTGTGTGTTGTTACAGGCACAACAAGGAGAAGTTGCTATGGAGGCAAATCTGACTGAACCTGGCTACTCTCTGGAGCTTTCATCACCTGTGCCTATTGGTTACGTGAGTGGCCATCTCTTACATTGTCTATTTGGTTTTGCAACTGCAGTAGTATCAATTACCGGTAAATTGTTTTCTTGCTTGGTTGGGAGTTTTCTTTAAATGCTAATTATAATCCCATATGGTTTACTCTTCCTGCAGCCAAGAGCAACTCTTAAATTCCCACTTGGCGAAATTTCGTTACAAGAAAAAGATGAGGAGGAGGAGGAGAAGCAGAAAAGAACTTTATCTGTTAATGGGATCCTCAAACGTCAAGTTATGAATGGTGTTTGTACCGCTCTATACACAGATGAAGAGTTGAGGCTGAGATATGCTTATAAGGTTCCTGACTTTTACAAAATCCCTTCTCTGCTTTTTATGTGTTACTACAATTCAATAACTTATACAAGGTTGCACATGCATGAACATATCCTTCGTCCCCCAACTTCTGGTTCTGACATCAAAATATTTTCCTTTCTCATACAGGATGATGCATTGTCTTTCATCCCAAGTATTTCCCTTCCTTCCAATGCTGCATCATTTGCATTCAAACGGCGGTTTAGCCCTTCAGATAAGTTGAGGTTAGTGGCCTCATTGTGTTCTCTCTTACTCTCTCTCTCTTCTGGTAGAAACATCTCATCTGCTACAATCAGTTTCATATAATATTATGATGATTACTATATATGCAGCTATTGGTACAACTTTGATTCAAACATGTGGAGTGCTGTGTACAAACGCACATATGGTAAAGACTACAAATTAAAAGCTGGCTATGATTCTGATGTTCGCCTTGGCTGGGCATCTCTCTGGGTAAATCATCAACCTTTAGTTTTCTTTTCTCTCTTCTCTCATCAGCGTAATCTTTTTACTCGCTTAAGCCCGAATCCGAGTCATACGAGTAAGATGCTATAGCATATAGAACATTCATTCACCACACAATTGTACCTAATGATGCATCTACCATCTAATAATATCTAAGGGACACCATCACTCTTGAGCAAGCTTTTGTTTGAGTGAGTTGTGACCATGCATGAGTCTCATTTTTTAACCGTGGCAGGTTGGTGATGAAGCTGGAAAAGTGAAAACGACACCAATGAAGATGAAAGTCCAGTTCATGCTTCAAGTTCCACAAGATGACATCAAATCATCAGTCTTGATGTTCCGAGTCAAGAAAAGATGGGACATTTGATGAAATCTTTGAATAAATCATCTCTTAGTTTCACTTTCTTTAATCTCTCTATAAAACCCATAAAAGTTGTTTGTTTCTCCTTATATATCAAATCTTTTGCAAAGTAGATACAAAAGCTTAGAGTGAATAATTGCAATTGTATTTCTGTAGCTTTTTTTTAAATGATCTTTTTCACACGTGTGAGACTAGTATAAATGTTGCTAATTTTCGTTTCCAGTATAAAAAGGTACATTGCTTTTACCTTCACTTTTTAACCCAAATCAATTTTAACCACTAATATTAAAATTATGCTAAAATAGAATATTTTTCTCACAACGAAAAATTAATAAAAAAGTATTGTTGGCTTATTTCCTCCGTTATTGTTTTTGTATGCATTTGGTCTGTGTGTTGTGTTGTTTATCTTCTTCTTCTTCAACCCGACCAAATACACATCCGACGGGGAAAAAGAGTTCCGACAAGAATCGAGAACTGAAAGATTTGTCATTTGTCTCTCAAATATCTGTGGAGAGAAGAGAAATTGGAATAAAGAAGACAGTGTTGTGAGAGAGAGAGAGAGAGAGAGAGATGAGTTCGTCTCTACCTCTGAGGCTACTTCTTCCTCTTACAACTTCTCTGATTTCTCCTCCTCCTCCTCCTCCAGATTCTTTCCATGCTCCTTCGTCGTTCAGATCGAAAAACCCTAATTTCAAACGCCGATTGTCTTCTTCTTCCTGTTGTTCTTCCCAGTCGCAGCTTTTCTCTGGGAGATGCAGATCCTATTCGCGGTGTGTTACCATGGTATCGTTTGATTCTCTCTCTCTCATTGTTTGCTAATTCTCATTGAGTTTTTGTGCTAAATTGCTTGATCAGCATTAGTTTGATCAATTTCGGAAAGTGATTGAATTCGTAGGACTGTGTTTAGAATGATCCATGTTTTGTTTCATCAAAGTTTGTATTTTCTTCCCATTTATAGATTTCGACCTGAAATTTTATCCTAGGTGTTATTTACTCTCTATCGCTTTCGTCTTCAATGTAGTAGTTAGGTGGGATTCCAGTGTTTTAATGGCCTTTGCTGACTTATTCAAGAATCAAGATTTCACTCTATTTAAACTTCATTGTATATCAAAGCTTTTGATGGTTGTATGTGTGTCTTTGAGTCCTTAGTGTTTATAAGACTACATTGTATCTTATCATGTACGTAATGTCTCAAAGTTGTAGATTTTGTTTTAGGGGGTGGTTTCTGTCTCAAAGTTGGTTCTCTGGTTCACTTTAATTGGGTTTTCTTGGTCTTAAAAGCATGTTGCTGCACTCCTTGAAACATCAGCTTTGATTTGTAAAAGTAAAAGATATTTAGTTTCTCAAGTTTCATCATGATAGTGTAAGCTTGAGAGTTTGTGTTTGTGTCTCTCTTCCCAAAAGTCTTTTGCAGTTGTTGTTTTTTCCGGCTTTTCTCTGATGATGTACGTTTAATGGCTGTTTCTTATATGCTGTGTATAGTGCTTACCAGAACACATGAGAAATCAAGAGAACACAGAAATCTTGACAGATAAAGATGACCACATTGAATGTGTGCTTGAATCGGATGAAGATTCTGGCCTCAGGATTCCGACTCAAGCACAGGCTATCGTTGAAGGATCTGGTTCAGTTGCAGTGTCAGAGCTAAAACCCGCTGCTGATGTAGATTACATACAAGTAAGACTAGTTTCTCTGCAAATTCAGCACGCAGCCTTACATGAAGGACATTAAACTCTTATATCACTCTTTAGGCTTTATGTTGTAAACTATACTTGTTGATTGGCAGATTTTGGAATATCATGAGTCTTTTAGCTTGTTGTAACCGTGTATGTTTAAATCGACAGGAGCTATTGGCGATACAGCAGCAAGGTCCTAGATCAATTGGCTTCTTTGGGACAAGAAATATGGGTTTCATGCATCAAGAACTGATTGAGATACTTAGCTACGCCATGGTTATAACCGTAAGTCATTAGAACTTCATCCTCTTGTGTTTGACTCCGATCCATTTAAAACATCTCTCGAATAATTCGGTTTCTTGCAGAAAAATCATATATACACATCAGGTGCATCTGGAACTAATGCTGCAGTCATCAGAGGTGCATTGAGAGCAGAGAGACCAGAGCTGCTTACAGTAATTCTACCCCAAAGTTTGAAAAAACAACCTCCTGAGAGCCAAGAACTATTGTCTAAAGTAAGCAAAAACTGCATGTTCAAAAGTCAGAATCTTGTTGCGTCTCTGATTTATTACATCTGAAACTCTTGTCTGTATTGCTATGGTCAATTTACAGGTACAAAACGTGGTAGAAAAGCCACATAATGACCATTTGCCATTGTTAGAAGCCAGCAGGTTTGTGAATAAAAAACCATTGATATACCTTTGGTGAAGATGGAATCTGAACCTCATTGGTTAATATATATTTATGTGCAGGTTGTGTAATATGGACATCATATCACAAGTTCAACAAGTGATCTGCTTCGCGTTTCATGACAGTAAGCTTCTTATGGAGACATGTCAAGAAGCCAAAAATCTGCGCAAGATTGTCACTCTCTTCTACCTCGATTGATTCACATTCACTCTTTATTTTCTTCTCGTTACAAAACAGAGAAGATAATCCTCCTTGTAAATTATGAATCTTGATTAAACAAACACACACAACCACAATTATATTCTTTTGTCTAAATTTTGATACACATCAGTGCTATTTTTATAGGATTATTTCTCAACTACTATTCGTCAGTTCACATCTCTGTAACAAAACAATTTAGCTCCGGTAGATTCCCATTAAAAAATATGACTTTTAATATAATAAAGCACAAAACTTTGATTAGCTTTCTACGCAGAAACATTTTTTCACTCTTTAGTCGTCGCTGATTTGTTTGCGTTGGTTGATCCGATGGAAAACGCCGGTAAAGCTACGTCACTCCAATCGTCCCGTGATTTATTCCACCGGTTGATGAGCGAGAATTCTTCTGGTAAACAACAAATCCCAAAAATTTCTCAGATCAATAGTTTTTTTTTTTTCTTTCTCTGAAGCATTATGTGAAATGGTTTAGGTGGTTGGGAGAAGAGTTGGGAAGCAGGAGCAACTCCATGGGACTTAGGAAAACCAACTCCGGTTATTGCGCATCTCGTCGAGACTGGTTCTTTGCCTAATGGCAGAGCTCTAGTTCCTGGTTGTGGAACTGTATGTTCTTCAATACTCTTTTGTCTCTTTTTAATAAGTCAACACTTGAAAATCAAACTTGCTTCAGCTTCTTTGCTTGATATAAAGTTAAAGTACTCAGCTTTCTTGTTATTGAAGCCATTTTGTTCTTTGAGTTTTTGCTTCCTGCTAGAGTACTGTGGCCATTGAGTAGTAGTACTGTTAGATCTGTTCTGTTGTACATGCACCTGCCTTGTGTCATTGGTTTTTGCAGGACTTGCTGATTGTCTTACTAAGTGTAAGATGTTATGGTTTTTGTAGGGTTATGATGTGGTGGCAATGGCCTCCCCTGATCGTCATGTTGTTGGATTGGATATATCTAAAACTGCGGTTGAGCGATCAACAAAGGTTTGAATAGTTCTGATTTGGAAATGAGATGGACATGCTCATGTCCTCATATATGTAGCCTTGCATTGTTGGTTTTTTAACAATGCTTGTTTTGAGTCGGAGTATTGCCTCTGATACCTATTTCAAACTTAGTACGTTTTAACACATTTTGTTTAATCTCAATGCAGAAGTTTTCTACATTGCCAAATGCAAAATACTTCTCCTTCTTGAGTGAAGACTTTTTCACTTGGGAGCCAGCTGAAAAATTCGATCTCATTTTCGATTATACGTATGTAAACAGTCTAGATGTGTGTTTCTGGTTCATACAAATGTGACTTTAGCTTATATATCACTGCATTTTGACTATTCTCGCAGCTTCTTCTGTGCCTTTGAACCGGGCGTGAGACCTCTATGGGCACAACGAATGGAAAAACTTCTGAAACCTGGTGGAGAGCTTATAACATTGATGTTTCCTGTGAGAATCATAACATCTCTCTTTTCTCTGATCCGCTTCCTTACATTTCAGTAGTTTCTGAAAAACAATGTGTCCTTCTGCAGATTGATGAACGTTCTGGAGGTCCTCCTTATGAAGTATCTGTGTCTGAGTAAGAATCTACTGTTATCTCTTTTACTAAGAGCATTATTACTGAAATATTCTGCTTGATATTCACTTTGTAATCTCTCAATATGTAGATACGAGAAGGTTCTGATTCCACTGGGGTTTGAGGCAATCTCCATTGTTGATAACGAACTTGCTGTAGGACCACGCAAGGTAAAACACTAACATGAACTTTCAAATATGCCTTTAGATATAACTCAATGGAGAATTTCAGTTTCGGTTTAATAATTGGAAGATAATGTTACATTGGAATCAATTTCAGGGAATGGAGAAGCTTGGAAGATGGAAGAAATCTTCCACATTTCACTCCACCTTGTGATTTGTGATAGATACTCATATGCTTATATCTGGATGTTTTGTGAATTTGTCACTGAGAAATTAAACTTGTAGGGCATATTGAAAGAGATGGGAATCTGAAAAAGTATTTGTAAACACATGTGATGATATTCAACGTTTCTCCTTATAATCAAAGGCAAAATTATAGTTTGCTACTTTGCTTTGTGTTCACCAGATGGTTGTGTTTTTTTTAGGTTTGATTAATCTTTTTTTGGGTTCTTAATTGTCCAGAATGTTGAATAAGTCTTGATGACTTTTTCCCTGATCCAGTGCATCTACTCTTTTAGATTTTATTGCTTTGAAACATATTTCTACGTCGTAGTAAATTCTAAAGCAGAACTGGTTATATATAATATGCCAAGTTTGGTTATAGAACTCAGCAAAGAAGCAATACATCAGCTGTAAGCAAAAGAATCTTTCCATGCTGTTTCTAATCTCAGTGATCTAGGTACCAATGGAGATCAAAGAGCCTTATGGTAACATCTTCACATCTAACTTTGTTTCTTTTCTTTTCGCGGATCGATTTCGATTTTAAATGACTGCTGATGAATATTTTTCACACTCTTATAATGAGATATGAATGCATTATCAAGAAGATAACGATTATGATGTTTCTAATGTTGTTGCATGTTTTTGTTGTTTTTTTAAGGCGGATGGGAAAAGCTATGGGTAGAAGGAAAAACATTGTGGGATTTAGGAGAAGCAACTCCCATTGTTGTGCAGCTCTGCGAAACGGGTTCATTGCCTAATGGAAGAGCTTTAGTTCCATGATGTGGCACCGTTAGTCCTTTGATTTCTACTTCTTTTTGTCACACTCTGATTCTTTCTTGTAAGATTTCCATTGTCTAAAAATAGGTGTTTTGGCAGGGTTATGATGTGGTTGTGATGGCAAACCCTGACCGTCATGTTGTTGGACTCGATCTTTCAAAAACCTCTGTAGAAAGATCAACAAAGGTTTGTGTTCTAAATTTGATGCTTGAATAAAACCTGAAAATTTGATGTTTAACTCTCAAATGCAGATGTTCTCTTCACTGTCTAATGCAAAACATTTCTCCTTTTTGGAAGAAGATTTCTTCACTTGGGAGCCAACCGAAAAATTTGACCTCATTTTCGACTACAAGTATACTTCTTTCCTCTTATAACTTAAAATGGTTTGATTTCTTGGCTCATATGAAGAGAATAACAAACTCGGCCTGATATATATGTCTACAATTTCTGATAATTCTCACCTATTTAAAAAGAGGTTCAGACACAACATTCATCGCCTGTGACTGTGATGCTCAAACACAAGGATTATCAAAGATTCAAAGTTCAGGTACAGTCAGA